>Ga0114946_10000287_pt1 | contig 32369 bp, 36 predicted proteins | sample WalLakDeSediment_FD_88676 | JGI IMG/M metagenome (GOLD analysis project Ga0114946, IMG submission 88676) | Lake sediment microbial communities from Walker lake, Nevada to study Microbial Dark Matter (Phase II) - Walker Lake 11/02/13 Deep Sediment | ecosystem: Environmental > Aquatic >... | reverse complement strand
TTTTCGGTAGCTGCGCCCATCGTGTACCAATCGAGCGCGACTGCTCCTCCGACCGTGAAGTTGTTGAGCGGGATGCGCCAAAGGCCACGTCCGAAAGCGACGTCCTGCCCGATCCAAACCGCACCCTGACCATCGACGACGTCACAAGCGTCCTGCTCCCAGATCATCGTACTCAGCGTGCCCTTCGTGAACCCGTTCGCGAACCCAGGCAGCGCGGCCTGCGTGAGCCGCGTGTGCACGCCCCCAGGACCAGCTCCGACATATTTGTTGATCGCGTTATTCGAGTCGATCCAGTAGAGCGCACCGTCGCTGCCGACGAAGGACGTGCGATTGCGCACCTGCCCGTCTCGCGTGAGCACTGTCTGCGCGAGCGAAGTCGAAAGACCGTTCAAATCGTTGATGACGGCGGACCACGTCAGCCCCTTGTCGAGTGAGACCTGGAGGCCGGCCGCCGTGAACACCCACAAGCGGTCATTCACGATGTCGTATTCGCTGTTGTTCGTGACGGGCGAAGCAAAAGCCCCCGTGGAGCGCTTCTCCACCGTGACCCAGTGCCAGAGTATCCCGCTCTCCGTCACGAACGCTGCGCCGTCTAGGTCGACGCTGCTGCCGCTGTTGAACCCGGTGATCGTGCGAACAACGTCGGAGCCGTTGCTCACGGTGTCCACCATGCGGATCTTTTTCCCGACGTCCCCCACGACAAAGGGAGCCATGCCGTGGATCTCGTCCGCCGCGTCCACCGTGAATGTCTGTGGGTTCGCCGTGAGTACGTTTCCAGACGGACGCTGGTAGAAGCGGCCGGGCTTAGTGTTGTCGATGACGAAGAGTTTCTGAAGCGCGATGGTCGCGTTGGACTCGATCATGAACACAAGCCCCGCCCCGTCGCTCGCCAGCGAATAGCTCCCAGACGATGCCTGTGGAGAGTCGAAGCCGTAGTACCGCGTAGTGTCCGCCACCACAGTCAGGAAGTGCTGCTCGTTTGTGCCCGCGCGCCACCGACGGAGTCGATTGTCCGTCCCCGTGGCGTTCGCGGCAGACCAATACGTGTCCACCCCGTCCCACACCAACTCAGGGGGCGGGGCTCCAAGCGACTCCCCAGATGCGATGTCAATGGTCCGAGCCAGGGGTGTTGATGGGCGCCAGCTCGTGTCATGCAAGAAATACCAACTGAAGAATGTGTATGACCACACCGGGTTACATCCGAAGATGTACGTCCCTTCGGTGCCGGGGTCCGTGTCGCCAGCGTCGATGATCCTGATCTGGTAGCCGCGATGCCACGGGACGTTCGGGTCGTCAGGACGAAACGGGCCGTCGAACTCTACCGTGCCCTGGGAGAGCGCGACCGAGGCGATGACGTTGAAGTAGTGGTCCTGCCCCGCAGGATGCTTGAACACGGGCGTGAGGACGCCTTCTCCGGTGGCGAAGATCGACCACCCGAAGGTCTGGTTGATGGTGGCGCCGTGCAGGGGCGCGTCCTGCGTTGATTGCGTCCGCTGGGAGGAGATGAAGCCCCAGGCCCCTTGTCTCAGATCGTTGTTCGCGGGCGTGGCGCCGATCGACTTGCTCACGCTGCGTTGCATGGTACCGCCGTACCACGTACTTGAGGTCATCGTAAGCGCAGCGTCGATTGCGGGGTACCCATCACCGCCGACATACTTCGCGTCTTGATCCACAAAGAAGCGCTGCCCAAAAACCATGTGGCCGAGATGGTGGTTGTTCTGATCGGTGGAGGTGCCAGCAATGTAGCGCTCCGCGAGGAATCTCTCGTCGCTGGGACGAAAGGTGTTCCAACGGCGGAGGCCCTTTGTCTGGGAGCCGAGCACGATGGTGAGCCGGTACGCGACCTCGAATGTTTGCGACGTGGCTTGCACGATGGGGGTCGTAAGGACGATGTGTGTCGCGAGCATCGTCCCAGAGCCGTTTCCTATGTCTACGGCATTTGAGTAACCAAGGGCGAGCTTTCGGATCGTACGTGTCGCGGAAGGTAGTCCGAACACCGAGGTGAAAGTGCGTGTCAGGGTGCTGACGTCGTTCGCGAACTCATTGACTTTCACGAACGTAGGCGTGAGCAGATCGGCCATGAAGTGGTTGCCCCACAAGGGGTCGGTGTCCCGCTCATCGGCAAGGATAAATAGTTTGGTGGGGAACATGCCCGAGGCGAGGCAGCGCTTTCCCCAACGCGTGAACACGTTTTTTCCAGAACCCTGCTCCGCTATGGAACCGTCTTCGTTGCGGAGCGTCCACTCGACGTGCCCCACGATATTGTCCACCACACGTCCAATGCTCGGTTCGGTCATCATGTCCTCACTTCAGAATGTCGACGCCGTTGACTGCCCAGCTTGCTGCGGATGGTTCGCCCGACGGCAGTCCGCTGACGGGGTCGGGGGTAGCAGCGTACTTGATCGGGGGGGCTGGCGTCAGCGTCCACTTTGCTGCGGATGGTTCGCCGGGAGGGGCTCCTCGGATGCCATCTCCGAGCTTCCACTCAAAGCCGGGGAACTCAAAAACCAACGCCGAGAGGCCACTGACGAGTCCGTCGTCGCGTACGTTCACCGCAGCCCACGCGACGGTGGAGCCCGTGTTTGCGGGCACCAACAGGGAGAGCTGGAACGTGCTTGGTGGGCAGGCGAGCGTCGCATGGAGCTGGAGCCCGTTTTGAAACGGATCGGCGCGATAGACACGCACGAACCGAATCCTCTCGATCGAGGATGCGGCAGGCTGTGTGATGACGAGCAGCCGCAGCGAGGGATCACCTGAGAGCACGAGCGCGATGTTCGGCGGGAAGAACACCCGGGGGGAGAAGGAAGCGGCGCTTGGTTCGCCCGGCAGGGAGGGGGTCACCGACTCCGATCGCGCGAGCTTTACCGGAGGGGCGGGCGTTAGCGACCACCTTGCCGCCGAGGGCTCGCCGGCCTGTGCTCGCTCCACGACGACGTTCCAGCCGGTGCTGCGCTGGAACACTTGGAGGGAGGGCGTTTCCAGATCATCCGTGACGCGCATGCGGAACACGGTGCCGTCGTGAATGAAGTAGATCCACGCTTCGCTTGCGACAGGATCGTGGATGATGTCCACCCAAGCCGCCGTAGCGACCACGAGCGTCTCCGCGCCGAAAGTGTCTCCGAAGAAGCGTTGGACGTAGAGCCCCCCTGACTCGCGGAGATACGCGTACCACGACACGCCGTTGGCGAATGCGACCACCCTCGGGACGCGCGCGTCGTTCGTCAGGGTGATCTTTGTGCGCGCCATGTCAGCTCAGCAGGATGTTTCCAGAAGTCACGCGCGGAAGCTGGTCGTCGAGCATGACGGCATCCGACACAGGCTGCACGAGCGAGACGTTGTAGACGCCCGACACCCCCATGATGACCGCGATCAGCTCGTTGCGGATGACGTCACCTGAGATACCGAGGCCGTTGATGTAGCCCGACAAAGCCGCCTTGACGTCCGCCTGAACTGCCGCCGAGGAGTAGCCTTCTTGGATGGTGAGGGTCGCCTGCACGACCTGCTGAAGAATCTGAGGCGTGCGCACCCGCACCCGCACTCCGGCCGCGCGCCAGCCGGGATAGTTGGCGCGGTCGAGTGGATCGCCGTCGACGACCTTCTGCACTTGTTGGATCAAGCCGCTGAAGTGGGTGTACGCCGCGTCGATAGTCTCCCCTGCCGAGAGGGCGGGAGTGAAGTAGAGCTGCCCGCTGGCATCGTCGAGAATGTAGTCGACGTCGGGGGTGAGGATGCCGCGCGGGGCTGACGTGATCACGACAGGCACCGTCGGCTTGACGGGTTTGTTGTTGAGCGAAAGGAACTCCTCTCCGCCGACGGCACTGTTCGGTGGGGGGCCTCCCAAGCCTGCGGTCACGTTCTCCGCCGCGATGACGACGACCGTCTCCGCCGTTCCAGAACCGTCGTCGACGTAAAGGATGACCTCTCCGCGAAATATCGGGTCCTCGAAGACGTGGGAATACACCACGCGCTGCCCGTTTGAGAGGACCACGCTGCGGGAAATGAACTCCAGGGCTTCGGGCGTGCAGCGCGCTAGAGTGCGGAGGAACGCCTTCAGCCTGTCACGGAAGGCGTCGTCTGTTTCCTTGTCGGAGCCTGTGGCGAAGGAGGCGGGGTTGTTCACAAAGTTGACGCCGGGGGGCTTCGCTTCAAACTGTGTGATGGTGTTCGGGGCGACGTTCCCAGACGCGCCGCCGAGAACCGCGATAGCCGCGACAGCGGGGGCGGCAGTGAACGTGTCGGCGATAGTGGCGACCGCCGTGGTCTCGAAGGACTTACCGTCCACCGTCTTGACCGTGGTCCCGACGGGGATGACGGTCGTACCGACCGTGCCCGTTCTGGAAAACACGACCGAACCCGTGGCTTTTGTTGCCTGCTGTCTGAAGAGGAGCGCGGGTTGGATCTCCGTCGCGCGTTGATCGAGGTCGTCCCCGACAGCGGTGTCGATGTTCCAACGGTCGGGGATGAGCGCTAGCTGATAGTAAATCTCGTCCATCTCGCGCGCCGGGCCAGCGAGGAGGTGTTTGAACACCGAGGCGTCCGTGAGGTCGGACAAATCGGTACGGGCGACGACGGCGTTGAGCATTGCCTGTAAAATCTGCTCGTAACGCTTGAGTTGGGACGTGGGCACGGACTACCTCATGGGCGGACGATAATCTTCTCAGACCGAGTGAACCCACGCACTTCGGCGTCGATCTCAGCGGTCAGAGTGTCCGAAGGTTCGTTGGCGAAAACAAAGCTACGGACTGCGGAGATGCGGGGGTCGCTTTGAATGGCTTCGATGAGGCGGAGCTGCGCCACTTGCTTGTCGACGACTGTGAGCCCGAGGCCCACCGTGCGGTGGACGCCAAGCTGCTTATACAGGATGTCGAACCCGCGTTCCGTCGTAAGCCGGGAGCGAATACCTTGTGCAAGGCAATCACGCCCACGAGAGAGCTTCATGTCGATCGCCCCACCGTCGTAGTCGACAAGGAGGTCATACTGCCCTTTTCCAGAATCTTCCACACGCAAATCCACCCCGAGCGCGTGCTCATCGCCCGGCTGCTCCGCCATCACGCCCAGCACCACGGGTGAGCCGCGCGCGCCCTGCTCACGGGAGAAGTTGGGGATGAGGATGGAGTCACCCACCGTCAGCGTTCCGGGCAAGCCGTCATCTGAGATGTACGGAGGACGAAGGTCGTTGACGATGGCGAGGAACTTCCACTTGCGGGCGTCACCGAGATACCTACCAGCGAGGTTCGCCAAGGTGTCGCCACGCTGGATGATCTGCTCCGCTGCTCCGGTGTAGCGCGGGACGTTGCGCCCGAGCCCCAGCTCGTCCCTGGCGCGTGCGTAGTCCCCAGGCAACAGCCCGCTACCGAGCTGGTTGAACTCGCGGAAGTTGTTCGGTGATGGCTGTGCCTCGGCGAGCGCGAGCTGCTCTTGCCCACGCACCGTGAGGATGTCTCCCTTGCGGATGAACTCGTCGATCTCACGTCCCGTGCTGCTGCGAAAAAGCTCCGGGTAGCTGCCAATCACGTTGAGCCCATCCCCGATCTTTCGCATGGTGTTGAGTACGCTGTTCGGCACGTCAGGCGCTTGCCCGAGGATCAACAGCTCGTTGTACGCCGCCAGGGACTCGTCGAGGACGAACTTCGTGGACTCAATGAACGCGAGAGGCACAGCAATGAGGGACTGCGTGCCCCGCAAGAACGTCTTCGCCGCGCTCGCTATGGTCCCGACATTGTCGAACCACGAGGCGAAAGAAAGAAACGTCATGCGTAGATCGTTCTGCGCGTTTGTCAGGTCGTTGATTCCGCTGCTCAACAAGCTCAGCCCGAAGCCGACCATGCGGATACCGTCCTTGACCTGTTTGAGTATGTTTTCATCCTCGGAGAGCGCCAACTTGGACGTGGCGGCGCCCTCGACGCACATGAGTTGAATCGTGTAGCGGTACAGATTCGTCGACTTCGCCGAGCGCTCCATATCGAACTGCATCGGGATGACGCGCCACCGCTCGTCATCCCGCAGGTTGTGAAAGAACAGCTCTGTGCCGTCCGCTGTGGCGGGGTCTCGCTTCAAATCCGCGTATGTCCGGAAGACCGCGTCTTGGAGGAACTGAAAGTGCCTCTGACCGGACAGGGCGTGCACGATGCTGAACTGCTGACTGCGGTCGTAGGACTTCCCTTCATACGGGATCGCCACCGTGGCGTTTCCAGATACGCCGTTCAGTCCGTGTGCCCCCCTACGGGGTTTGAAGCCGGTCGTCCCCGAGATGGTGAGGTCTCGCCAAAGCGTACCGTTCTCCTCGACCCAGAGCCCGGAGAAGTTCGTCGGCGACTTCGACACAGCGAAGGGCTCACTCATCCGGTAGCTCTCGGGCGCGATGATGAGCGGGTAGATGAAGTTGCGATTTACGCTTTTCGCGACAGACTCAGGGACGCGCAGCTCGAAAAAATAGACGGACTGCTGGAGGTACTTGCTGTCATCGACGGCTTCTTGCCGATTCAGCTCGAACGCAAGTTCCAGAAGTCCCATGGTGTGCTCCGCTGCCACTCTACCCGAGGATGAACGGGACCGGCACTGGAGCAGGTCCCGGCTGCGAGATGATGAGCCCGCCGTCGTTGGCCAACGCGATGAGTGCCGCCATTGTGTCGATGTCCGATTGCGCGCGCGCGTCTGACCACCCCGGCCCCGGTTGGTTCGGTGCGGGGATCGGAACGACGGTGAGCGGCGTCATACCGAGCAGGATGCTCGGGCCAACGCCAAAAATAGGGGGCGGAGGCACCGCTGAGACAGCCGTGAGCGAAGGCCAAATCGTCGCAGCCTGCGCAGCGACGACACCCCAGAACGCGAGGAGGCCCGCCGTGAACGAGACGGCGCCCATCAGCGGGACCGCCGAGAGCCCGTCCATAGTGGCTTTCATGGCCGCGATGGCACCCGCGTAGGAGCCGGGCGTCGGGGCTGGAGAGCCCGCGCCGAAGTAGACGCCGTACGCATCGCTCCACGCCGAGCCGACGGTGAACGCGGCCCCAGGGGGAGGGCGCGGTGGGGTGATGAGGTACGCTTTTCCAGATGGAACAGGTCCACCAGCTCGTCGGTATTTGAACTCGATTTGCTCCCCGGCCAAGACGCCGGGCGTCATCTCACCGATGCCGACCATACCCGTCGCGAGGTTGTGACCCGCCACTGCGACGTCCGCCGCGCCATCGGTGGCGGGTGAGATGCGCGTAACGCTCGTCACGAGGGAGATGTCCGTCGTCCCCAGGTTGAAGAGCACTTGGTCATCGGCGGACGCCGCAATCGTCGCCGTCAGCTCACCGGCGCCGTCATTGATGGGATTTTCCAGAACCACTTGTGTCGCGGTGTTCGAGAGGATTTTTACGCCCGCAGCGAGCAGATCGGGGGGAGGGTTGGTGTCCGGCGGTGTAACCGTCTGCGAGATGGACGCAGTCCCGCCCGCGAGCGCGCCGGGGGTGAATCCCGCACCGACCAGTGTCACGTTGTTCGGCGAGCCCGCGAGCGTCATCCCTTGGGTGGGCGTCGGCGCGACGTAGCCGTCATCGGGCCAACCACTCGGGGAGGGATCGCCGTCCCCGCTTCCGCCTGTGGGAAGCATGAACTTCTTCATCTCAGTGCTTAGGTCGGCGACGGGCATCTGGATCACTCATCTGGAATGAGGAGGTGCGTCGACTTTGCGTTTGCTGCGATGGAGGTCGCCGCAATGACGGGGACCGGAGGCCCGGTAGGCCCCATCGCGCTCGCGTGGACGTGCAGGTCGAACGCCGTCAGTGCGGCCTTCATCGTCTCCCACCACTCGTTGAGCTTCTGGAAGTTGACCGCGTTCGCGGCGCCGTCGCCGAGGGTGGTGATCGCGTTCCCATCCTTGTCCTCGACCTTGAGGCTCGCGCCATCGCTAAGCTGTACGACGAGTTGATTGTCGGAGAGCGTCAGCGAGAACTTCGGGTTGTTCCCGTCCTTGTCTACGCCGAGCACCGTGAGTGCCGTTTTGTCGCTGAGTACGAAGGTGGCGTTGCCGTTCGCCGCATTCGCAGCGGGCTCCTCTTCACCGCTTGCGTTGTATTCACCGCTGTGCGCGCGAGTTGTGTCGAGGGTGAAGTTGCCGTCACCGTCGATGCCGAAGTACGAGCCTGAGTGTTTCCAGAAATACGGCTCTTTGTCGCTGAGCTTGAGCTGCATCCTGTGCCCCGCTGCGGGGAGGTTTTCGTTCCCCTGCCCCATGCGCGGATGCAAGTATCGCCCGGTGATGAGCGGGCGCGTGAGGTCGTCTTCGAGAAACTGCACGAGGACGTGGTCCCCGTCGAGATCCGCCGGGTCGGAGAAGTCCGGGGTGAAGTCAGCGCCCGACACGTCTTGCCGCGACGGTCGCGGAACCCAGATGTGCCCCGTGTGCATGCCCGCATTTTGCACCACGGGCACACTCAACAGGGGGCCGTTTCTATAGCCCTCGATCGACGCGTAGACGAGGAGGTCGCAATAGACCCCCGAGACGGCCGAGGAGCCTGGCGGGAGCGCGAGAGGACCGTCGAGCTGCACGTAGCTGTTGAGGACCACCCCACGCAGGATGAGCCCTCCCGCGCGCGTGCGGTGATCGCCGAAGCCACGGCTCTGTGGGATGGCGCTCTGCTTGCGCCTACCCCCCGACATGCCTTCCGACTGGTGGCGTGGAGTCTTCATACCTCGACCACTCCCTCTAGCACGGCAAGTGTGCCCTCTGGCTTTTGCGGGACCACGTTTTTCCCAGGCAGGATCTCGTACCGCGCTGCCATCGTGGTGAGAGCAGTCAGGAGGGAAGCGTCGGTCCCTCGCCAGCCACGCGTGACACCGATAGAGGTGGAGTGCCGCCCAAGCGACCATGAATGGGACACCTCCTCGACGTAGAACGTGATGTCCTCCTCGGGCGTGGCGCCAGTGATACGGAGGCGCGTGCCGACACGGATGTCGGGGCGAATCCTGCTAAGGCCGATCGTCCCATTCAGAAAGTAAGGGTTGAGGCAGTGGTAGTTCATCGCGAGCACACGGCTCTGGACCGACATGATCCCCAAGGATGACTTTTCCGCGATGAACTTCGAGTCGACATAGAACGGACGCATGCCATGCCGTGCGATGCTCTCCACGTCCCAAAGTGGCCCTTGGAGGTCGAGGGCATTCGCGCCAAGGGCTTGCAACGCCTGCGGTGAGACGAAGAATGCGTTGTAGCGCTCCGCGCCTCCGCGCCCCACGTTGCGGGAAACGACGTCTTGCGGGGCGACGACAGCCATCGGCAGGCGAAAATAGGGGCTCTGTGCGTCCTGCTCCACCGTCGGAAATGGGATGTCCCGCAGCACCACAGCCATCACCGTGTCGGTGACGTTGTACTCACGGTCAGGTTCGATCGGCAGTTCATCCGCGCCATACAGATCTGAGATCAGCTCACAGAATGAAGGGTCGCTCCACTCTTGCGCTAAGGCCCAGCAGCCCGCTCCGTTTGGGTTCAGGTACGTCTGTGCGAGCGCGTAGCGCGCGGGGAAGTCGGTGTACGCGCTGTCCTGATAGATGAAGGTATCTGGAAAAGTGGTCGGGGCGTTGGGGTCAGCCACGGTGGCGGCCAGGCGGCGCAGGATCGCTGCTGGTCCACCCAGGGGGATGGATAGCGGCATTCCTGGCGGAAGCGTCCAGTTCGCGCGCGGCGGTTTCGCGCTCGTCATCGTGTCCATGAACCCGTAGAGCATACGCGACACGCAGAGAGCGACATTGCCGCCCACCCGCAGTTTATCGAACGTGGTGAGCGCCGCCGTGAGGCTCACATTCTCAGCGCGAAACTGATTGAACCACACAAGGGTTTTCACGAAGACTTGCGTGAAGTCGTAGCCGGTGATGGTCACCACTCTCGTCGTTGCACCGCTCCCTTCGGTCACGATGTCTTCGCGAAACGTGTCGATGATGCCCCGGAGAGTGTGGTAGCGTTTCCCGCTCACATTCACGACGAGATCGATCCAGTCGTCGTCGACGAGTGTGTCGTAGAAGTCGGGAGCGCCGCCTTCGGCGCGTGGGACTACGACCGCGATGGAGAACGTACCGACTCCTCGCAGGGACTTGTTTGTAGTCAACGAGCGGAGCGCCGGCTCTTTCCCCCGGATGTCCGTAGCTCGAAACTCCCAGACCCCGCCGTTCACCTTCGGCAAGATCGGATCGTCCGTGTGCGAGTAGAGGAACACTTCGCAGGCGACCGTTGTCGAGCCCTTGAACCCGGGTTTTCCAGATGAGCTAGGCATCAGTGCTCCGCCGTTCCAAGCCCTGTGCGGCGAGCCAAGTCTTCGAGGATCATCGCGAGGTTTTTCGCGCCCGGCCCGAGGAGTTCCGCGATGTCAGAGCCGACCCCCGCCAGTGTGTCCAATATGCCCCCGAACGCAGACGCGTTCTTCAACATTGTCGTCGTCGCGTGCTCCAGCTCTTGCATGGCGGGAAGTCCCTTGTAGCCCGCAGTGATACGCTTTCCTTTGACGACAGCTTCCTCCTGAAGCGCGCCGGTCGCTTCTCCGGCTCTGAGAACATCTGCTTCGGTGACGCTTTTGGATCGCGCTGCTCGCAGCTCCTCCTGCACTCTGAGCACTGCCCCCTCATCCCCGCCAGCGATCCTCCCCGCCAGGGTCGGCCCCAGGGTGATGTTCACGTTCTTGAAGAAGTTCTGCAAAGCCTCCGTGCGTGCTGCCTGTGTGGCGGGACCAGTCCCGTCACCCGCCTGCCCCATGACGGTGCGTAGGAGCCCTTCCACCCCACTTCCTTTGGTGAGGTCCCCGACTTCGGCGCGCACCTTCGCCGCCTGCCAGTCCTCGATGCCCCCGCCCTGGTAGCCGTACAGCTCACGCATCATGAGCATCTGCGACGCAGACTGCGGCCCGCCCACCGCTATCTCGTCGCCCACCACCTTGAGGCCCGCCGCAACACGGGCGCCCTGAATCCCGCCGAGCCCGGTCATCGCAGTCTGTTGCTGTAGCTCTTTGATGTTGTCGACGTTGACCGACATGCCGGTCTGATCCCAAGACGCGATGTTGTGCGCCATATCCTGCATGTAGTTGGCGAGGTCACTTGCATCTAGTCCCAGCGCCACGCCGCCCTTCATAGACGCCATCATGACGCTCGTGAAATCCCCTTCACCTGTGGCACCTGTGCGCGCACCGCGCGCCATCATGCCCGTGGCTTCAGGTCCGACGCCCAACTGCTTCAGCGCCATCGCGAGCTGCATGTTCGTGTTGTCGAACTGGGCGAGGGTGCCACCCCCCGCCCTGGCAAGCGAACCTCCGAACTCCACCGCTGCATCCGGCCCCATTCCGAACCGCACACCCGCCCGAGCCATCATCTGGAAAGGACTGGCCGGGCTTGCGGCCTCCGACCGAGCCTTCGCCTTTGCCGCCTCGTTTCGGTCGGTCGCGGCTTGCCCCGCCGCCCGTACGATATTCTCCATGTCCCGGTTAGAGCCTTCGCCCTTAGCTTGCAGCGTTCTGTTCAGCTCGTACTCGATCTCGGTTCTTCTCTTGTCGTACGAGACCCCCGGCCCCAGAGAGGGGCGCTTTTCGGGGAAGCCCTCGGTGACCATCCGGTGTTGGACCATAGCCGCGAGGCGGGCGTTGTAGGACTCCCCCGCCGCACCCAGCTTGCCCTCCGATGTCGACGCCCCTTTCCGCGCGGCATCCATCGCGGCGAAGACATCCTCTTGTGGCGCTGCTGCTGCTGCTGCGTCACCTGCCACCCGCGCCGCTGCTCTCCGGGCCGGGCCGGTGAAGAGGCCCTCAGTCTCACGCTGCGCGTACCTCGCCCCCTCGTGCGACAGCGCCTCCTGCGCCGCGCCCATGAGGTTCTGGAACTGGCCCGCGAGCGCTGGGCCGACCCCAGGGATGCCAGCGAGGCCCTGGCCCATGGCGCCTGCGCCTCCGAACGCTGCCCCGATTGTGGAGCCGTACGCTGCGCCTGCGGCCCCACGCGCGGCACGCCCCACGAGCTGTCCCCCCGCGTACCTAGCCATCCTGACGTTTGGCGGGATGAACTGCCCTACCCCCGCGCCTTGTACGAGTCCGGTGCGAAAGCTGTGTCTTCCCGCGCTGCGCTCGTCCTGTTCGTGGTCCTTCTTCTTCGCGTTCGTTAGCTCAACGACCGCGTGGGTCATGTCACGGATGCTATCCGTCATGCCCTTGAGGTCGGCGCTGTTTTCGAGGCGCTTGAACACCTTACCCAAGTCCTCCAGCTTGTCGGCGAGCTTGTCGAACTTCTCCATCGCCTCCGACGGGTCCATCGCATCGAAGGTCTTCTTGATCTGTCTCTCGGACTTCTCGGCACCCTTCGCGTGAAACTCAAGAGAGACGGTTGTTTTTTTGTCAGCCATCGGGGAGCCCTTCGTTGAGGTCAGGGGTCAGGCCAGCCGCCAGCTCGCGCTCCCACTTATCGAACAGCGGATCGTCTGAGACGTAGTCCGTTATGTCTAGTAGGGCGCACACGTACTTCAGCCTTTCACGGTCGTACTTCTCCAGCTTGCCGTTCTCCTGCTCGATCGCTTCGAGCTGTCGTTTCTCAACCCACAGATCTTCGTAGAACTCCTCCAACAGCTCCGGGTAGGTGCTGTTCTGGAAAACGTCATCGGTGGTCGGCCTGCCGTATTTTTTTGACCACCATCGGCGCAGTCTAGCAAGACCGTCCGTGGCGTTCCTCTTTGCCCGAGAGCGGATCTCACTCTCGTCCGAGAAACATAGCCTCGTGAGGCTGTACCTCCGTATTCCACAAGGCGAACACAACCGACGGATCATCGAGGTTGCGAAGGTCATTCGCCCACTCTGGAAAGTCAGGCGCCGTCTCGTCGAGCATGAACGTGAGGTGCGCGACGGCGTAGTTGAGGTTGTCGACGTAGTTGTCGAGCGAGCCGATGGGGGCGCCGCCGCCCATCTGCGACCGCAGCACTCCGATCATCTGCCGAGTCTTGATGGTCGGGATCACCGAGGTGAACGTGCCCTCCCAGCGCTTCCCGTTCTTCGCGGTGAAGTCGAACCGGAAGGTGTAGCGCGCGTTGAGCCGGGCCAGCCGCTTCGGGTCCTCGGGGGGTTTCTCATCCATGGAGGATGCAACCTGCGCTTTCAGGTCACTCATCGGGAGATGCGTCATCTCCAGCTTCTTCAGCCTGTCATCCATCTCGGTCATGAGGCGCTCCTTTGGGGGAGCACGAACCTACGGGTTTTTCCAGAAAATGGGAAGACGTTACGTGCGCTCCATAACGGACCTGGCGAGCATCTCAACGATGCTCACCATTTTGCGCTGTGCGACGAGCATCTCGCCCATCTGCGCGTGACCAGCCTCCAGGGCGTTTTGAAAATGCCTCACGCTTTCCACCGCGCCGAGGGCAATAGAGGCGGCCGACTCCGCCCGCTCCTCCGCGCGGGAGGCTTTTTCCTCTGCGTGCGCCACGGATCTCCTCAGAACTTCCAGTTCTTCAGTCATGTCCATCGAAGTTCCCCCTAGTCAGCCGTCTAGACCTCAGATTCGTCCCTCATGCGAATGGCCACGAAGTCGACGTCCTCTGCGACCATGCCCGAGGCATCGACGGAGAAGTTTTTCGATTGTGCCTTCGCCTGCTCCAGAATCATGATCGGCGACCCGGTTTTGTTGTCCTCGATGGCAACCGTGAGCGTCCCTGACGTGAGGATGTTCAAGAGGTGCTCACCGGGGTTGTTGCCGAGCTTCGGGTAGTACCCGAGGCTCTTCAACGTCTCCTTGACGATGCGCACACGCGACATGGAGAACGTGACTCGGTAGCGGACGGGGACGTGCTCCTCGACTTCGATGTTGTCGAGCACCTCCACAGGCTCGTACTGAATCTCCTCACGTCCATTGCAGTTTCGCGCGTAGCCGACCTTCTGCCCTTCAATCAGCAGACGGGCGCGCGCACCCGTGAAGACTCGACCCTTTTCACCTTCAGCCATGACGATGCCTCCTTAGTTTTCCAGATGGGATCACGCGCCCGCTTGCGCAGCAGCGAGCTGTGTGAGCGTGACGAGATGCACCGTGGTGCGGACGAAGTTGATGGGAATGACGGGGGCCAGCTCGACGGAGACGTCGAGCACGTCAACGATCAGCTCCATGTCCAGCGAGCGCCAGCCGGTGATGACGGTCTCGTCGACAAGCAAGCCGAGCGTGCCGATTGCCACGGCGCGCGTCGCTGACAGCGTACCCGCGAAGCCACGTTTGCCGACGGCGACTTCGAGGTTCGTGCGGAAGTTGAACACCGCGAAGTTGACAGCCTCGTTGACCGAGCCCTCCACGAAAGCGATGTTGTTTGATGTGAGGTGCGTCGTCACGTTACGCACAACGCGCCGACCGACGCCGTCAATCGCCTCGCCGAACACAAGGCCCGCGTTGATCAACTCCTCCGCGTCGTCCGTGGGGTTCCACGACGAGTGCTGCGCGATCCCGAGGACGTTCATGAACTTGTGCGTGAGCGCAGTGCCCACCGGAGAACCCGCCTGCATGCCCGCGAGGATGGCCGCGCCATAGGGCGCCGGGAAGACCTCGCGCTCCCCGGCCGTGTTGAACCGCTCCACAGTCTGCGCCCAAGCGCGCATGTGGCGGCTGTTGAGGTCGACGATCTGGTCAACGATCTCCGCCTTGCTGGCAAGGCCCGTCATCGCACCGTTGAGCAAACCGACGAAGCCGTCGCGCTCGCTGCGGCCGATGCCGCCCATGTACGCACAGTGCGCGTTCACCGCCGCAGCCACGGCAGGGTCGCCTGAGAGGTCGACGATGCTGTTGACGCGCGTCTGCTTCAGCAGATTCAGCGCCGCTTGGTAGTGCGAGAAGAGCGCCACACCCTCGATGCCACCGGCAAGGAAGACGGGACTCACCGTGTCGTCGGGCACATCAGTCGCGCCCGTAGACGCCTTCGCCGTCACGAGGACGCTGTTCTGATTGATCCAGGCGATGACGGCATACAGCTCCGCCGACAACGAGAGGGTCGCGGGGTCTTGGATGTTGGTGCTGCTCTTGACGTCCAGCTCCGCAACCGGGAATGTCCGCTGCCCCGTGAGGACAGTGAAGATGAAGCCACGCGTGACGGGGCCAGCGACGAGGAAACTCCTCGCGTTGAAGAAGTCCGCCGCCTTTTGCACCGTGGTCTGCACCGTGGCGAGAGACTTCGCAGCCACCACCGTCGCGGTGAGGGTGCGCGCTGCGGGCAGCTCGCCGACGACGAGAAAGTCGATGAGGTAGTAGGTGGTCGCGGCAGTCACGACCGGCACTACGCCTGTGAGCGTCACCAGCTCCGCGAGCGGAGTCATCGCTGCGTTGCGCCCGAAGACGAGAATGTCTTCGGTGCCTGCTGCGTCGATGGCGAGCGTGAATGACGCCTTGTCCACGAAGCAGAAGTCGCACTTGATGACACCCTCGGTCGTCTGACCGGCGGGGATCGTGAACACGTCGACCGGCCCCGCGACAGTCCTTACCGTGACGATACCGGCAGTGGGCGCGGCGCCTTCGATGTGTACGCCGAGCAACTTCGACGCGTCAAAAGAGCCGAGGGGCACCGGAGTCGTACCATTCAGCGGGACCGTGACCCTCGTGGCGATGCCTGCAACGAGGCCGAACACCGTGACGGTCTGTGTGATGTCACCGGCATCCGCCGAGACGACTTCGGCAGCGCCACCGCCGTGTGGTGCGTCGATGAGGTTGTTCTGCCCGATTCCGGTGCGGGTCGCGTCAACGGTGATGTCGCCAGCGGCGTTCACCGACGCGGTCGCGGTGTTGTAGCCTGTGCCGCCGCCGCTGTATTGCAGCGACGCGAGGGGGCCTCCTCCGATGTTGTCGCCCGTCTCAATGGCGCCCTCGAATCGAATCGTGATTTTCTTACCGAGCGAGGTTCCTGCCTGCACCTCGACGTTGATCTGCTCCGTGAAGGCGCCGTAGTCGACGCTCGTGAGGTCGATCTGCGGGACTGCGGCCCTGTTGAGGACGCCCACGCTTTGCGTCGACGGATTCACCTTGAGGGCGACGACCTGTGACGCGCCCCCGAGAATGTCCTCGTCTCGCGCGGGCTCGAAGAGCATGCCGCCCACCTCGCGGAGCTGCCCAAGCCGGAACGCCGCACGCATCTTCTCGGGGCGCGTGAAGCGCGCGAGTTCGCCGGGATTCGTCACCGCAGATACCGGCTTGCCGCCTTCCGCTGTCCCCAGCACAGCGACGATGCCGGCAGCACCCAGACCGACGCTTTCCAGACCAGAAGCGTCCACACGAGAGTAGCTGCCAGGGACCGAGATCACGCGTCCATTGAAGAAGATTGAAGTAGCGATATTAGCCATCCTTCCCGACGGTCGTGGTATACCTGTGGGTATGAACACCAAGCGAGGTCCGACAAAAACCCCGTGGCAACCCACCGAAAACTGGTTCTGGAATCACGTCGACAAGGACGGTCCGCTCATCCGAGGAATGGAGAGCGCGTGCTGGATGTACGAGACGCGCGGGAAGCACGGTTACGGCATCGTGCGCGCGCCTACCGTTGCGGACCGCAAGCGGTTCTCCATGACAGTCGCCCATCGTGTTGCGTGGGCCTTTGCTCGCGGCTGTATTCCAGACGGCGTCCTCGTCCTGCACCGCTGCGATAACCGGGGATGCTGCAACCCCACTCATCTGTTCCTCGGTGACGACAAAGCCAACATGGACGACATGTACCAGAAGAAGCGCGGGCGCAAAGCTCACGGCTCCGAGCAACATCTTGCGAAGCTCACGGAGGAGGACGTGCGAACCATCCGCCACGAACGCGCAAAGACGCCGGCCACGCCGCTGAAGGAGCTGGCCGAACGCTTCGGCGTCTCCCTCGTGGCTGTGAGCCTCGTTGCTCGTGGCGTGACGTGGAAGCATGTGCTCTAGCCTCCGATACGTCTGTTTTGAAAAGTTTCCAGATGCGAGGTCCACTGTGCGTGCGTCTGGCGCGTGAGCGATTGTTTTTGCGCCCAACGAACGAAACCCGCCGACTGGTCAAAGTTTTTGCCGCCAAACACGAAGCGCACGAAGGCGTCGAGGGCGAGGAGCTGCGGTACGGGTGCCGCCTGTTCCAGACGCGCTGCGGCGAGAGCCGCAAGCTCGGGGTGCTCGGCGGGGGGGACGACAGGCACAGTCCAGCGCGTCGGTGCGTCGGTGGCGTCAGTCTTCTTTGGCATTGACCCTCACATTCGTACGAACGTCACCGACATCTTCGCTCTGCGCGCCCTCGCGGTCGATGAACAAGCCGCTCAACGTCCACGCGCGGCCCAGCTTACTCCCGATCAACGGCTGGGTGAACTGGCGCCTGGCGTTGAACTGGAGCCTACGCAGGAAGAGCCCTGCGGGCATCGTAGCGCTGTCCGGTGCCATATCCGCCCCCGACAGCGTGATGTCGAAGTAGTCGTCGTTTTTGAAGAACGGGAGCGCCGCCGCCATAATGTTCTTCAGCAGTTGGAAGTTGTAGAGGGTGACGTCGGGGTGCTGCGAATAGCAGACAATGTTGAGGGTGTAGTCCCAGATAGACGCCAACTCGTCGGTACCAAACTCCGGGTCAGCGGGGTCGTCCATGAAGCCGCCCTCGTCGCCGATGAACTTGTCACTCTGCGACTCAGCCGTGACCATGATGGCGTAGAGCGGGAACTTCGCGTCAGCCCGCGCATAGCCGTGAATGACCGAGGGAGTATTCGCCAAGAAGTAGTCCCGAATCTCCGTCGCTTCCTTTTTTTCCAGAAGAGCCTCGCACTCGAAGAAGCTCAGCAACTCGTCCGGGTCGGCCTTGAGCCGAGCGATGCCGTCGGTGATGGCGCGAAACACGAGGCGCTCGATCATCATGTGGCACCCGCCAGAGCCGAGAACGCCATCGTTGCGACCTTCTCGATGTACTTTTGCACCTGATCGGCGAGATGAACGCCGGGCATGCCGGGGTGATGCCACTTGTGCGGCTGCATGTCACTGATCACGCGGAAGGTCCCATACGTGACCTGCGTGGCACTCTGGTAGCCCTTCGCGAACTTCACCATCCCAGCATAGATGTCCGTGGAATGCGTGTCCTGAATCTTAGGGGCGAGCCCTGCGGGAAGTCTGCCACCCCATGTAGGCTTCTCACCCGGCATGCCGGTAGTGGCCGCGAGCTTCTTCGCCGCTGCGTGGATCTTCTTGCCCAGGGCTGCTGAATCCGCGACGACGCCCTGATACGACTTGCCCATCGGTACACCGCCTCCTTGTCCTATGCTGCCTGGGGTTTGGTGCTTGAACGGGATCACCCGGTAGAACTTGCCAGGGTGGGCCTTGCTTTCGTGCTTGCCCTTCTGCCCCGATCCCCAGGGGACCACGGGGACGTTTGGGCCGAGCAATGTCGTGTGCATGTCGTAGGCGTCCATGCCCTCCTCGACCCTGTTCGGCAGCACCCCGACGAGAGAGATCGACGCGGTGAACCCGCTCATGTCGACCTTCTGGATCCCGTTGACATAGTCACGCCGCGTCGTGGACAGCGCGCTGCCCGCGAGCTTGATCCACTCGTGCCGTGCACCCTCCATCACGTCCTGTATCACCGAGCGGACGACGCTCTTGTCCGCGAGCATGCCCACAGTCGCGGCGATGTCTTCGTTCGCCAGGATGACGATCTTGATCACTCGGTGGGGTCCATCGGGAGATGCTCGCGCCGCACGAGCACGCGAAGCGGAAGATGCTGTGTGTCGCCCTGCGGTGTCTGCGGTGCGGGGTTGCGCAGCTTCAGGAGCGAGGTGCGGTTGACATTCAGGTATTCGATGACGACCCACGCGGGATGGTGCATGTAACTGAGGGTGACGCGCGTGCCCACCACAGGCATGCGCCCCGTCTTCCACCGCAGCGTACCGTCGCCGAAGAGCGTGACATCGTCGTTCGAGAACTCAGCGTCCACGGACGCGATGAAGTTGAGGCTGTGCATCGGATAGCGCGTGGGGATGCCCGCACCATCGACAGTGATGACCTCGGAGAACGTGTCGACGACGTCAAGCTGGATGATGCGATCGTAGTATCCGACGCGATTGCGCGGACGCATCGTCAGCGTTCCAGAACCGAGAGCCCACTTCCCGAGCGCATTGAAGATGTCGGGGGAAGCCGCAAGCCCTACCATGAGCCCGCGTACGACCACCGCGTTCGCCTTTTCCAGAATAGACGTCTGAAGCTCGTCAAGGGCTCCGATCCGCCCCACGTCGACGCAGTAGTCGACGGGGCGGTAGTAGCGCCAGCCAAGCCCGTTGCACTTCGGACAGTCGGGGTTTGTCTGCTCCGTTTGATCGTTGAAGCCCTTACACGAGCAGATCGAAGCTCGTGCCCACGCGAGGCGCGGACACTTCGTCTCAATCAACGTCTCGAACTCGGTCGCGTCTTCTGTGCCCGACGTACGGAAGTCGGTGCGCGCGAACTTCTCCGATGGCGACCCGGCCTGCGGGTAGACGCTGAAGGCGTTGTCGAGAGGCTCGGGCATCTCGCTAGGCTAGCGCACGCTCACGCAACACGCATTTTCAGCCCACGGTAGTACGGCAAGAGCACCTTGTAGAGCGTCTTCAGCTCCTTCTCGTACTGAATCAACCTAGCCCCGTAGCCGGCGTTCGTCGCCGAGGACGTGGTGTTGATCGACTGCGAAAGCCCGTCGAGTGAAAGGCTCGACGACGCGATACCCGCACCAAGTAGCAAGTCACCGCCGATGTTCAGGGGGCCTCCTGCCGCTTCTTTTCCCACAGCGTCCTTCAGCTCGGGGGGCAAGCGCGCAGGGTCGAAACCCGCGTAGTACGTGATCTCGTACGCATCTGGAATCAAGCGCCGGGGCGACATAGGCACCCCGGTCGCCGAAGGCGCGACGCCGAGAGCCGAAGGCACGAGAAAGAGCTGCCCATCGTCAGCGTGCCAGCGGAACCACTCCTTCGGGTACTCCCGCCGGGGGGAGCCAGGGAGGACGAGCGCCACACTCTCGATGTCGATGACGGGGAACTGATCGAGAGAGAAGAACAGGTACTCACCGCGCGCGACACCGTTCTCGCGCATGTAGTCGTGTTTTTCCAGAATCAGTGTTGGCAGAACCGAGATGTTGAGCATGCGCTCGACCTTCGCGATGCCATACCGGATGTAGTGCACCATCACATAGTCGGGGATCTCCCTCCCGTCGTCTCTGACGAGGGACCTCTCCTGCCCCCACAGGTAGATGTCCCGCAGCTCTTGCACCGTGAGCACCATCTCGAAATCGAGGCTCACCGCCTTTTGCACAGGCTGGGGCAGGTCGACAGGTGTGCCAGGGTCCTCGCTGTTCTGGATCACAGCGCGGTACTCGGTCGTGGTGTCCGCGCCCGTCGTACCGTCGGCAGAGACATTGTCGGTGAAGTGATAGTTGTTCCGCCCTGGGGCGAGCCGCAGCTCCCCCACCTTGTCCCCCTTCGTGAGCTTCACGAATGGCGAGGCAAAGTCCTTGCGCCGCTCGACGCGCAACGAGTCGTAGCCCGCAGCGATGAGGTCCTCGGGATTCTGCGCGTAGAAGTACACGCGACCGGGATACTTGGTGCTTGGCGCCATCTGGAAAACCTCCTACTGCGAAACGACGCTCTGGATGAGGACGAAGGGGCCACGCGCGGCGGTCTTGTGCTTTCCTCGCCGCAGCTCAAACGGGACGTTCGCCTCGGTCTGGAAGATGGGGGCCTCGACCTCCAGGCTCGTAGCACTCGCAATGCTCACGATCTTGACGGGCTTGGTGTTCAAAACCCCGAGCGGTTGCAGGACGTCACCGACCTTCGCCTTCTGGAACGCGGTCCCTGTGCCGGTGACAACGACGCTGTCCGCCGTCACAGCGACCATCCCCACACCGCTCGCACCCACGCGCGCGGCGTCCTGGCGCGTGACCTCCAAGTCGTAGCGGTAGTCGCCCGCCGCTGCGTCGTCCGTGTCCGGCTTGTCGAGCAAGAGGCGGCACTGCCCGAGCGTAGCCCCGACTTGTGCGAGGAGCGGGAGCTGGTCGTCGAAGTAGCTCGTTTTGAAAACAAGCGCCTCCGGGTTGTCCATGGTGGCGGGCGTCTTCTTGACGGCGAATCGGACGATGGCGGGGCGCGATGCGGTACCGTCAACCGCCACCGAGAGGTCGATCTTGAGGGGTACCGGCGCCGTATCGTCAGTGACAGTGACGAGGAAATCCTCGCTATCCCCGAGGACAAGTGAGAGCGTGACTTCTTTCTTCGCCATCTCTACTCTCCGCAGGACAGGATCGCCGTGAAGCCGCTGCCCGGTTCGATGGTAGCCTGAAGCGTGGCGTCCGGCCCCACGGTCGCCGCGAACGCGGCATCCAGTCCTACCACGGCTTCCAGAAGTGCGTCGGCCAGCCACGTCGCTGAAAACGCAGGCGGCAAGCTCAGCAACGCCACCAGCGGGGTGTCCCCCAGGAGCTTCGCAGCGATCACCGCCGTTGGGTAGACGTTGACGATGACGGTAGAGGCGTCGTCAAGCCACCCCAGCGTGAAGCGCCCAGATACGCTCATGGCTCCCGCACCATCACGAGCGTTTCCCACTTCGCGGCGTCGATGTGCGCCGCTGCGACCGTGATGGTCAGGATCTCACCCTCGCCCGTGCTACCGGGCGTGCTTGCTAGGGCAGCCGCCTTCGTGGCGAAGATGCGCCGGCGCATGGTGAGCGGGCGGCTGTTGATGTCATACGTGAGGACGTCATCACGCATGTTTTCACCAAGGTGACCAAGGAGCTTCTGGAAAGAGAAGTCCTGATCCAGCGCGCGGATCTGAATGTGGTCGAGAACTCGGTCGTAGGAAGGGTCCACCACCGTGCGGGGCGCGTCTGAGAACACGGTGTAGTGCGCCACATATTGTGCGGCGGGACCTGCCGTCCACAGCCCTTGGTAGAACCCGTCCGCCGTATGCGTGAGGTCCACGTCTATCTGGAAAACACCAGCAGCGTCGTAAATGCGGGCGCGCGGAAACCGAGTCTCCACGCCGTCAGCAAGCGCGACCTCCAACAGCAGTGGAGAACCTACGACACCTTCAATCACGACTTCATCGTCTCCGGTGAGAATGGGACGAGCCAGACGCCCGCCTGCTCGCCGTGCCCACGCACCTCTTCGTTCCGCTTCTGGATTGCCTCGGTGAGCTGGTCTTCGCGAGCACCAAACGATTCCAAACGCAGCTCCATCATCTCCATCGCCGCGTCTCCGACATCACCGGAGCGCATCTTCGCTTGGAGCGTGAGCGCCTTTGCGACCTGCGCGTCGGAGCAGAAGCCTAGCTCCTTCAGCAACGCGCCGAGGAGCATGTCATCGTGCTGGGCCTTCCGCCCGATCGCTGTAAGGAGCTGCGCCCGTGTGATGACGCGCATCTGCATCAGGATGTTCCCGAGCGTCGTTTCGTCGGTAAAGGGGGAGCGGGGGGACGGCGAATCCTTCTTCTTCTTCTTGCTGAAAAAAATCATGAGTGCCTTCCGTCGTTCGGGAGGCGAGCCCTTTGGACCGCCTCCAACAGCAGGACTTGGTTGTGTGTCGCCTTTTCCAGAACTTCGTTCTGCTTCTCAGCCATTCCGATCAAGCGATCGTTGAGTTTCTGCTTCTCAGCGTCGTGCCTGTCTCGGTCGCCTTCGCGCCCCTGGTAGAGATACCGGACCACCCAACCTGCGCCGATCAGCAACGTCCACGGACCACCCGTTTGAATGGCTTCGAGTATGTCCTTGATCCCGAGACTGTCGACCATGAAACCCCCGAGTGCCGGTGTACCCCAGCCTATAGGAGAAACTGAGCCCCGGGCACCCCTGCTACTCCAGCCGCCCACCTCTCCTCGAACACCTCATCCGTCAGGTTGAAGTTGAGACCGCTGCCGATCTGCGGAAGCGAAATGACATCGGCATACCGCTTCCTCGATATGTGCGCGTTGTCGGAAGCCCAAAGCACGAGTGAGGCAACGGCTTCACAAAACGCCACGAGGCTCCTCACCGGCTTCACGTCGTCCATCGGCGCAGGCGTGAGGCGCAAGCCGATGGTGCGACGGGGGCTGTCATCGAACATACCCATAGCGAAGTTCGCGGCAGTGCCGCCGTCCACGAAGAGCCGGTTGCCTCGCCATTCTGGAAGAGTCCACGCCTTGAAGAAGACGGGGATCGCTGCCGAGCAGCGCAGTGCGTCCACAACCTTCAGCTTCGCGTGCTCGGGGTTGCAGCCGGGTCCACCCTCGATGACGACCGGCTGCCTCGTCCAAAGGTCGCAGACCACGACGCGCAGCGGGATGAGTGCCTCGCCCATCGTCTTGCCACCAAAGAGGTCCTTCAACTCTTTGTAGAGGTTGTCGCCCGCGTAGAGACCGTAACGGTCGAGCGGATTCCAGGCTCGATCCTTCAGGTAGTCGCGCGTCAGCACTTTTTTCAGGAGAGCCTTCTGCTTGTGGACGGGAACAGCGAATGCTTCCGCAGCCGCAGAGATGGCGCCAGCAGACGCCCCGCCCACACTCACAATGTCCACGATCGTCGAGAGCGTACTCAGCCCTGCGGCGAGCGTTACTACGTGCGACGCACCACCTGCGACGACGACGTCGACTTGCTCACGTTGCATGACTTGCCCTTAGCTTCTTCTGCGTTTTGATAATCACTTCCTGAATCTGTTCTGGAGTCAGGGTGTCGGTCGCGCGCACCTTCGCGACGGGAGCACCGGACTTGTCCACGGTCTTCCCGTCAGCACCGACCTCGACGACCTTGATCACGGGTTCCGACATCATGCACCTCCGATGTACCAGCGGTAGAGAACGCCGAGATGCCGTGTGCCGCCACCGGACGCAGCCTCGTAGATCGTGCGCATAAATAGGCCCGTCGCCACGGGCGCGACCGTGGGCATGATGATCTCCTCACGCCACAGCGAAGACGTCGGCAGTCGATAGTCCTTGACGTACCGCACAAGCTCAATGGGCGTGCCGAGCGGAAGGCCAAGTTGTGTGTGCAGCCCGAGCACGTCGTTTTTGTCGACGACGGCGAACTGCGCCTTGTCCCCCCGTACGCAGTCCTGCGCCCAGAACTGACCGCCTTGAACGAGAAGCTGCGTCGTCGTCTCCACGTCCAGAATCGCTGTCTGGTCCGGCTCACACTCCAGTGCGAAGCCCTCCAGACGTGCCTGTTCGCTGGCGTGCAGAAACGTCGGGGCGACAACGACGGCGTGTGTGTCGGTCGTTGGCGGAAGTGTGTGTCCGATGAGCAGCGCCATCGCGTCCTCGCGCAGCGCGACGAGGACCGATGTCGGGAATGTCGCCGCGTGGTCGACGTCGTCGTCGTCGACGGCGTCGGATAGGAGCTGTATCTGACTGTCGCCAGTGGCGACGAGGCGCGTCGCGCCTTTGACGACGTGATACTTCGCCCAGCTTGGGTTCGCGAGCGCCAGCTCGCGCCACACGCTGTACGTGACGGACAGGTTGTTCATTAGTAGTACCCATCCCAGAAGCCAGCCAGCTCGACGCCGCCGCCGCTGAACCGCTCCCGTCGTATCATGATCGCCCGCGTGCCGTCGCCGACGGCGGGCGCATCCCAGTCGAGAGAAAACTCAAAGTTGTTGCCGCTGACGTAGCCGACGCGGATAACCTCGATGCCCGTAGTGTCGCCGTTCGGTGCCCAGTAGATCTCGACCTTGCTGCCACCAATAGCGCCCTCGCCGCCACCGGCAAACCGCTGGATCTTGAGCTGCGCCCCGTTTGGGATGACGTAGAAGTTGTCGGTCACGGATGACACGTTCCCGACGTGAACCTGCGTCACGGCGGTGTTTCCCGGTGGCGACGAGACGGCGCTGTTGGTGATGAGCCGGCCGTCGGTGGTCGTCCTGAGACGTCGGGCAATACCGTCATAGTCGGTGGCCATGGCCAAAATGCCGTCGGTACCTGCCGGGATGGCGAAGCCGTTGTCGACGCCGAGCTTGACCCCGGAGTCGTCGGTAAGCTGCGCGTTCACTGCACTCTGGTCACTGGCGATGACCACGGGCGTGCTCGCCGCCATCGCTTTCTGCCCGAGCGTCCCGAGTCTCGCGACGATGCCGTCAAAGATGTCCTTGAGCCGCGCGAGGATCGTGTTCGCCGTCGGCGTAGCCTGTACCTCGCCTGTACGCGTGACGAAGTCGGCTTGCGTGAGGAGTGTCAGCGCCGTTGCCTCGGTGGCTGCGCCGGTAGGTAGCGGAAGGCTGGCTGCGGACACGGGGACCGCGCTCGCGCGGAGCTGCGTGTCCGTCAGGGGACCGCTCACGGGCTGCGTTGTGGTGCCCGTGGGGTCTGTGCGCACGGGGTTAGCGCCCGTGCCTTTCTCGACGCCAGTGGCGTCGTACAGGATCGAAGCAGGCGAGAGGTTGCTCATGCGATGGCCCTCACGCGCGACGCCTCAAACGGGCCGCTGTAGGTGATCGTGTCGGTGATGGTCGCGAGCACGGTGGTTCCGTCAGCGGCGTAGATCTTCCACTCCACGGTCGTCGCGTTCGCCCCGGTCCACGTGATGTTCTGCTCGACGAGCTTGGTGCTGTCTGCGCGGCGCCAGAGCACTTGGGACGGGAACACTGTGCCCGTGACGGTCTTCGTTGCTCCGGTCGTGAAGCCTTCGGCGGGGCCTTCGTCGATGAAGTGGATGAGTTGCAGCAGCGAGCTATGCCCGGAAGCTGTTATTCCAGAACCCGTGACGAGACTCTGAACCACACCGTCTAGGAACGCGCGGAGGTCGCCGTCTACGAAACGTACTTGCCCCTCCTCGGTCGGTTCACCTGAGAGCGGCTGGAAGAACAAGTCCTCGACGCGCTCGTTGCGTGCGCCCGCCACGGCTACTTCACCTTCTTCTTGGCCTTGGCCTTCGCGGGACGCGCTCGCCTGTCGGCGACCGACTCGCGTCCGCCGCGCGACGGACGCATGGCGCCGTCCTCCTTCAGCTTCGCCGCCTCCGCTTCCGATGCGTAGCTCTGCTCCAGAGTGACCTTCGCCGCCCGTGCGTAGCGCTGAACGACCTCGACGGCTTGCTTCGCCTGCGCAGCCTTCCCGTTCGCCACGAGGTGCTCCGCTTTGGCCTTCTCGGACAGATTCAGCAGGATCTCGGTCGCGCGGGTGATGTAGAGCTTCACCGTCGCGACACCTTCGAGGTCGCTCACACCCTTGAGCTTGTCTTCCTCGAAGTCCTTGTCCACGTGCGCGTGAAGGAGCCGCACTTTCTCAGCTCCCTCACGCAGACCGGACGCTTGCCCAGCGCGTTGATAGACCTCCTGCTCTGACAGCTCGGCGAGCTTGTCGAGCTGCTCTCCGAGGTCATTAGCGAGATCGAGGCGACCCTTGGTGTACTCCTTCACGAACTACCTCGTTCACTGCCCGTTCACGATCACCGTGATCTGATCTGGCTTGGCCCCGACGCCTTGCAGGTTGAACTGGAAGCGGAGGTCGCCTTCGGTCGGGGTGCCACCGGGATAGACGTCCTCGCCGCCCGCATCGTTGACTGCGTTCCGCAGAAGCTCGCCGTTGAGATAGACCTCGACGTCGTCGACGAAGACAACAGCGTCGTACGGTGGGAGATCCACGTTTGTGTTGGCGTGCGGCGTGCCGGGACCGTTGACGTCGTTGTCGGCGGTGACGCTGGCGGTGAGCGTCGCCTGAACTTTTGTGCGCGTGACAGCGCTGTTGGTGATGGCGTTGAGCAGCGAGACTTCACCAAACTTCGCGTCGAAGGCGTCCCACTCAGCGGTCGAGTCCGACAGCTTGATGCCGTCGGTCTGCGCCCACGTCGAGCCCGTCTGGTTGACGTCGTCGAGGAACAGCTCGCCCGCCGAGAGTACCCGGAGGTCGCCAGCCGTCGACTCGATCACGCCGTCGTTCACGCCGACATGGATCGGACGCGTGCCAGCGGTGTTCGCGCGGAGCCCGGTGCGGAAGTCGTTGACGACCGCGTCCACGTTGAACGTATCGACGTCGGTGCCGATAGCGACCTCGCTCGTGCCGCCCGCGCTGCCCTCGACGACCGAGAATAGGTTGGCCTCCGCGTCGTCGCGGATGCGCCACGCGAGGCCCGCGCCTTCGAGGTCGAGGGTGGCGTCGGTCGTGAGATCGACGGGAGCGGTGCCCTGACCGTTGTACGCGCCCTGCCGGGTGACAGCGAAGCTGGCGGGCACGTCGATGGCGGCGCCGCGCAGGAAGTCCTGCTCGTTGAGGTCTTCGAGGGCGACGCGCTCGACGCTGGAGAAGTTGATGACGCGGTTCTCGACGTCGGCGACGGGGACGGCTTCGAGGTCATCGCCAGCCGCGTTGAGCCGCACGAAGCTCAGTTGCGCGCGCGTGGTCGTGGTGCCGGTCATCGTGTGGCCGTCGGTCGCTGTCTCCGTCTGGAACAGGGCATAAATGGTTCGCCCACCGGAGAGAATCGGGTCGCGCGTTGCGCCGTCAACCACGTCGCACAGATTCTTCGGCGAGATCGAGGTCGTGCCGCTGACCTCCGTTAGAGCGTGAGTACCAAAGGTACCACCGTGGGCAGCGGCGACGGTGCCGCGCGTGCTCACGTTGCCGACGGCAGCCGTGGTGTTCGCGGGCAGCTCGCCGATGAGCAGCACCTTGAAGTTGTTGCCGGCGCCCACGGTAACGTCGACGAGTCCGGTCATGGTGCGGAGGACGCGCTTGCGCTCGACGTCGTGCAGGCTTTGGTTGACCTCGTCGACGCCGCGTTTGACGTTGCCCTCCCCGGGGAACGTGGTCGGCGCGACGAGGTCGTCGTACCAGTTGAGCGACTGATCGGCTCGTTTGTGGAGGTTGAGCAGCGACCGGATGTTGTTGAGGTCGTCCTCGATGTTCGCCGCGCCGCTCTCCATCGTCGCGCCGGGAGCGACGTTGTCGAGAAAGTTGAGGGACTGTGCGATCTGAACTTCTTGACGGATGAACGTACGTGCCATGAAGGTGCTCTCTTTCCAGATAGGTCAGAAGACGAAGTAGTCAGCGCGAAACTTGTCGGACGGCTCCGATACGAACAGTAGCGTAACAGTGTCAAACCCGCTGCCTGGGCCGCCGCCCTCGGACACCGTGAAGTCGTTGCCGATTCCAGACTCCAGGCGTTGCCCGTTACAGAACAGGGCGATGCTCGCCCCGTCGATGACATGGACGAACTTTTCGGGAGTTGTGAACACCGTTGCGCTCACCGGGACAAGCGCCACCTGCGTACGCCATCTCGTGTGTGGCTCAATCGGTCGTCGTGGGACGTTTGGCATGGCCCCTCAGAGGGGCATCAGCCCTTGCGGTGGAAGACGACGAGCTGCACGTCAGAGGCACCAACCACACCGCGCATGAAGATGCTTCGGTCCTCCAAAGGGATTTGGAGCGGGGGGTCCGCGACCCTCACCTCCCAGAAGTTGATGTTGGCGTCGAAATCGTCCTTCGTGAAGTAGAGGCGGCACGCGTTCCCCGCAGCACGCACGAGAATACTCATCGAGAGCGCCTCGAAAGGGACAACGCGCCCCGTCGTGTCGATCGACACTGTCTTCGCACGTGGAATCCCACCGAGATTTTGCATGCCCATGGAGCGCCTCTTTCGGTTTTCCAGAACGGGGTGGGCCATCGCGGCCCACCCCACCCCGGGGTATCAGACCGCTTGACCCTTGAGGGTGCCGACAATCACGAGGTGCACGACCTCGGCAGCCGCGCCCCCGAGGAGGTCGAACCCGACGGACGTCTGCGTGCTCTCGTCCACCATCACAGGCGCCAACGTCTCGCCGCCAACGAGGACGCAGTAGGTCGAGTCAGCCATGGGCGAAAGGCCCTCCGCTTCGAGATCGATGGCGTGCGGTGCGGCGCCGTCGAGGGTGATCTTCTTGCGCTGAACGCTCACCCCAGCTTTGGCGGCACCCGCGAGGTGGGGCAAGCCCTGGTCGGCGGCGTACGGAATGTGGTCGCGTGCTTCTTTTGGGAAACCCATGTCTATCTCCTGCGGTTGGGGGCGTTCTGGAATCGGGCGTCTACTCGAACATCGCCAACCGGATAGCTCCGATCAGCGCGTCCTTCGTGGTCGTCGCATCGTACTTGACCTCATACGCGGCGGCCATTCGCTTCAGGTACGCGGCGGACATCTCTGGGGCGGGGTCAGGCCAAACGCCACTACCCTCCTCCTCCAAGACTTTTGGCAGCGTCTCCGACTCCGGGGTGTACGCCGGGGCCTTCTTGCCCTTTGGCTTCTCCGGCGCAGGAGGAGCCTTCGTTGCCACCTTGGCAGCGTCGGCCTTCGCCCTCTCCGCGCTGGCCGCGTCCACGCGCGCTGCCTTTTCCGCCGTGCGCTGGAGCTGGTCCGTTGCGGCCTTGAACTCGTTCTCGGTGAAGCGGAAGCCAAGGTTCGTCGCGAGGGAGGAGAGCGCCGCAAAGCTCCGCAAGGACGCAACGCGGGTCGCCAGCTCGGTGTCTTGCCCCAGCAGCGTGACGAACTCCACCGCCGATCGCATAGGCTTACCCGGTTCAGGGATCTTGGAAATCGAGTGCAGCGCGCTCTTCCTGACCTCCAGGCTCCACTCGTCGCCGAGTGACAGGAGCTTCTTGGAGTCGGCGTCGTTGTCAACGTCAATGCAACACTGCGAGTCGATCTCGTAGGCGCGTCCGTTCACGGTGATCGTGGTGAGCTTCTTGTGGGAATACTTCGTCTGTAGTCGCATTTGGTTCCCTTTCTGGAAAGCCGGGACCATAGGTATAGAGCGGCTGCGTCCGAAACGAAAGAGCCCCCTTTCGGGGGCTCCTTTGGTGAGCGTCAGCTCACGTCAGCTCACGGCTGTCCCTTGAACTGCGGCGCGCGGCCGATGTTCTTGAACAGCACGGTCTTACCGGGGGCGTAGAGCACAGGCACACCGTAGATGAGCTGCATCCAGCGGATGGTCGCGTCGACGGTGGCAAGTGGGATCTTGAGCATCGGGGCAAGTTGCTTCCAGCTCATGACTTCGAGGTTCTGCTGCCACATGAACGCCGACGTGGCGCCGGGGAGGCTCGTGTTGAAGTCATCCACGGTGAGCTGGCCGACGCCAGCGGTGTTGGGGATTCGCGCGATAAGGCGCTCGGTACCGCCCGCCCCACCCTTCTTTGTGCGGAACAGCGAGTACCACTTGGTGGGTGCGCCGCCTGCGGGAGTGACCCCGAAGGTGAGCTTTTCGCCCGCCGCAACGGCGATGGCACCGCCGATGTCGACCGCGATGCTACGACCGGCGTCGTTGAACGCCACGATCTTGTAGACGTAGGACCCGGCGTCATCGTCACCAAAGAGGCTGGCGGCGTCGATGGGGGTCGTTGCCGCTGCTGTGATCGTCGGAGCGCCGGGGCGCTTCGAGGGATCGCCACTCGCGACGGCAGGAGCGCCGCCGTCGGTGATGAACACGTTCGGCTCGAAGGAGATGTCTCCTGCGGGCGAGGTGAAGCCGTTGACGTCGAGGCCGACCATGTCGCCCTTGACACCCGCCCCGATGTCGTAGCGACCTTTGGGGAAGAAGGCTTTGACGAGATCCGCCTTGACCTTGGGGTTGAGGTGCAAGTGCGTGGGGACACCGAAGTTGGGCGCGTCCGAGATTGTCAGCGCGGCGTCGATCAGGACATCTTCGTCGAGCGGCTGGCCGCGCATGTCGATGATGTTTGCAGCGGGAGCCAAGTCGCCGATGAGCTTCTCGTAGCCGTCGAACTGAAGGCTCGACAGATCAGAGCGCCCGAAGAGCAAGGCGCGTTCGAGGATGCGGAGCAGCCACATTGTGCCACTGACCGTCTCGTTGGCGATCACGTTGCCGTGCGCGGGTTTCACGAGCGACATGACGTGCGTCACCTTGCGGGTCGTGCCGAGGTACTTCACCACAGCGTACTGACGCTCGTACGCGCTGTCCTGCGATTCCGGCAGATCGCCTTCGGCCACGAAGCCGACGTCGTCACCCTCGCCGTAGGACTGGATCACGTTGTGCTCTTCGACCGTGTTCATGGCCCCGATCTTCGGGATGGCCTTGAACAACCGCAGGTGCTCCATGCGGTACGTGACGTTCTTGAGCGTGCGCTCCAGCGACTCGACGCGCAGCGGGAAACCGTCACCAAAGCTCGCACCTGGGTTGTTGATTGCCTGACCTGCGGTGAGAGCTTTGTTCAGCTCACTCAGCGTCTCGGGGCTGCCAAGGCTGCCACCGCCGAAGCCGTCCAAACCTTCGTAGTCTTTCCAAGAAATCTGCTCATTCATGTTGTTCTCCTGCTCTTTCTGGAAACTGGAAGCCTATGAAGGCTGGCTCAGTTGGCCTTGTGGGTGTTGAGGAACTTCTGCACGTCCGCGAGGACCACGGGTGAGATCTGGTTGAGGGACTCGTACTTGGTGGACGCCTTGACGAGATCCTCGCCGTTGCTCGCATTGTTGCCGCCCTTGGCAATCATCGCGTCGAGGCCATCGAGGATCTGCGACTTGGAGAGGTCCGAGCCCTGCTCCATGGCATTCGCCTGGGTCGGAGCCCCGGCGAAAGACTTCGCCATCGGCTGTGCACCCCGGACGCCCTTGCTCATGGGGCCGCGCGCGGGCTGCACCCCGAGCTGCGAAGCCATCGACTTCAGCATCTCGCTCTGCGAGGTGATGACATCGGTCATGGACGCGAGAGTTGTCGCGAGAGCCACGCGGTAGCCGTGGTCGTCGCCTTGGGACTTCTGGATGTGGTCGGTGAGCGTGCGGAGCCCGTCGGTGATGCCCACGGTGGCGTCACGCAGGAAGTCGCTCACGTCGATGGACTTCTGGATCGTGTCGGTCTGGAAACCGCCCATGACCTTGCTTGCGAGTTCGTCGCCCCGCAGGGACTTGACCAGCTCGTCCTTCTCGTCGTCAGTGATCTCCCCGCTCTGCGCCTTCGCGAACAGGTCCGCCGCGCGGGTCGCGGTGTTGTTCTTGAGCGCGGCCTCGGCGAGCGCGTTCATTCCTTTTTCGAGATCGTGTTCGGTCATCTTCTTCATGGCGTTTTCTCCCTTCAGAGAAGGTCGTTGTCCTTCAGGATGCCGATCGTCTGGAAAAGACGTTCGGCGGTTTGTGGTGAGCAAGCGAAGCGATGCTGGATGCGCGCGACAGCGGCCGACTTCGAGATCTCCTTATCGTCGCCGTCGTCAAGCAAGCGCTGCTGCCCGTCTTGCTCTAACGACTGCGGCGCGAGCACTTGCCCGGCGCCGGGGCCTGACTTCGGCCCAGCGGGCTTGGAGCCCGGAGTCGCCTCCCCCATAGAGAGGCCCTTCTCCACGTCCCCGAGGCTCTTCGCAAGAACTTCGAGTCGAGTGCCTTCACCCACGGGGCAGTTGGTGATCGCCACGTTTCGCACGAGCGCCTTCGCAACCACACGCCCTGCGGGGCCGGTGCGCTTCTGTACGGCACCTTCGATGCTGAAACCCAGGCGGCGAGAGCCGCCTGCCTTCTTG
>Ga0114946_10000286_pt1 | contig 32435 bp, 28 predicted proteins | sample WalLakDeSediment_FD_88676 | JGI IMG/M metagenome (GOLD analysis project Ga0114946, IMG submission 88676) | Lake sediment microbial communities from Walker lake, Nevada to study Microbial Dark Matter (Phase II) - Walker Lake 11/02/13 Deep Sediment | ecosystem: Environmental > Aquatic >... | reverse complement strand
TTTTGGCCAGATACTATTAGCATCGGATAATAGTCAGGCCATCGCATACCTGAGGGAATCCCTTCAACTGTTCATCGGATCGTTCGGGAATAAACATCGTGATGTAGCGCTTGCACTGACATTGATTGGCAATTACCACCAGAATAATCACGATCTGGATTCTGCGCTTTATTACTATCAGAAAAGCCTTGTTTCTCTTCATCATTCATTTAACAGCCCGGATTTTCTGGACAATCCGTTGCCAGACGAATTGCACATCGACTTGCACACCATCCGGGTCCTGGGAGAGAAAGCCGGGGCATTGCAAAATATTTATTCAAAAAACGAAGAATTAAGCTACCTGCTCTCATCTCTAACCGCTTATGAACTCTGCATATTTGTCCTTGAAAAATTCTACTTATTTTACCGGGCCGAAGAGAGCAAAATGACCCTTTCCAGTGATTTCAACAACATTTATAAAAATGCTATCCATGCTTACTCAACCGCTTATCGTGTCACAGGTGATATATCGCATCAATATAAAGCATTTGAAATCAGTGAAAAGAGTAAAGCGGCAATCTTACTCTCCGAAATGCGGGACGAGAATGCCAGGAGAATGGGTATGATACCGGAAAGCATTGCGGCATCTGAAAAAGATATCAAAAGCAATCTGTATCTTTATAACAAGATCATCCGGGAACTGGAGGAGGATGTATCGACGGACGGCAACCGGATAACCTTCTTAAAATCAGCTTTATTCACATATGAGAAGCAATATGATAGCTTGATCCATTTCATTGAGAAGATGTATCCGGATTATTACCGTTACAAATACGAACCATCGGTAGTCAGTACAGATGACTTACAGCGATTGCTGAAAAAGGATGATGCCATGTTACATTATTCTCTCGGGCCTCATTGGCTGACATTGTTTCTTATATCCAGGAACGAGTTTGAAATGGTTGAGATACCTGTTGACTCAACATTGGTAAAAGACATTTATGGTTTACGCAGCAATCTCAAGTTGTACGGTATTAAAAATTACAGTTACCGTGACTTTATGCATTACCAGATAGCTGCGAACAGGCTATATCAGCAACTAATTGAACCCTTTTCAGAAAAGCTGGCCGGTAAGCGCCTGATCATAGTCCCCGATGGTGAGCTGGCTTATCTTTCTTTCGAATCGCTTTTGAAGAAAGTCATTCTATCAGATACGATCATGTTCAGAGATCTGCCCTATCTGATAAAGGACAACCCGGTCAGCTATGCCAGCTCAGCCAGCATTTACGCTCATACGGCCAGGGATCGGCGGCCCCTGCTAAAATCGGGGGTTTTGGCTTTTGCGCCGACTTATTCTGTTACCCGTAACATCCCACCGGAACTGGAGAAGGTTTTAAATGAGTATCCCCTGGTAAGCAGGGATCTTCCGGGGGCCGCTTTTGAAACAGAGAATATCACGAAAATGATGAAGGGCAGGCAACTTTCTGGAAAAGAGGCGACAGAATTGAATTTCAAAAAACTGGCAAGGGAATATGACATTCTGCATTTTGCCATGCATGCAAAGATCAACGATGTAAATCCCCTCTCATCCACCTTATCGTTTTATCCACTGGGCGACTCCACAGAAGATGACAATCTACAAACTTATGAGATATATAGTCTTGATCTGAAAGGACATCTTGCCGTTCTGAGTGCCTGCTCCACCGGGGATGGTTTATTACAAAAAGGGGAAGGTGTGATCAGCCTGGCCAGGGCATTCCTTTTCGCGGGGATACCCAGTATCGTCATGACTTTATGGGATGTGGAGGATCTGGCCAGTGGCACCATTATACCGACGTTTTACAGTTATCTGGCAGCGGGTTACGATAAGGATATCGCCCTGAAAGAAGCCAAACTCCATTATTTACAATTAGCTCCTATCGAAATGGAGACACATCCTGCATTCTGGGCCGGCTTTGTCATTCATGGAAACAGGGATGGATTCCGGCTACATCACACGGAATTATTGAAGAAAGGCGTATTGATATTTGGAATCCTACTGATCATTTTCATTGTTGCCGTGTTGATCAGATTTCATATTTTCAGAAACCAAAACACACAATCTCTCAAGCATTGATATACCCCGATAATTTTGAACATAAGATCGGTTTTGACCAGATCCGGAGCATGCTGGCCGACCGTTGTCTTTCCGACATGGGCAGGCAAAGGGTTGAGGAGATGGATTTCTGCACCGATCCCGGTTTGATAAAGCGGATGGTCGGGGAAACGGCTGAATTCCATAAGATCCTGGAAAGCGGCCAGCCGTTCCCGGTGAATGATTATTACGATCTCGCCCCTGTTTTAATGCGTATCCGGACACCCGGCAGCTGGATACTGCCCGAAGAACTGTTGGAGTTGCGCTTATCGCTAAAGACCATTGCCGACTGCCTTGCTTTTTTTCAAAAACCGGCGGCGCGTGAATTCACTCATCTCATCGCATTGACCGGCGATCTGCAGGTATCTGAGGCTATATTATATGAAACGGAGCGGATCATGGATGAGAAAGGAGCTATCAGGGACAATGCTTCTCCGGAACTCGCTGGTATCCGCATGGATATACGAAGCAAAACAAAATCCAGTGAGAAACTCATCGGCCAGTTGTTGAACCAGGCCCGTCAATCGGGCTGGACATCACCTGATGCCGGTGTGACACTTAACGACGGACGGTTGGTTTTACCGTTGCAAGCCACCCACAAGCGCAAGATCAGGGGGATTATCCATGATGAATCGGCCAGCGGGCAAACGGTTTATCTGGAGCCTGAAGCCTGCCTGGAGATCAACAATGAGATCAGGGAACTGGAGGGCGCTGAACGCCGGGAGATCATCCGTATCCTGACCCATTTCAGCGATATGATCAGACCTGAGATCGATGAATTAATGAAAGGTTATGCCTTTCTGGGGCAGATGGATTTTATCCGGTCAAAAGCAAGGCTGGCTATAGACAGCGAAAGCCAGGAGCCTGTTATCGCCGGTGAAAGGGTTATTCGCTGGACAAACGTCAGGCATCCTCTTTTAAAAATAGCCCTCAAGGCAAAGCATAAAACGATCGTCCCACTGAATATCAACCTGGATGAAACAGGCCGTATACTGGTGATCACCGGTCCGAATGCGGGAGGCAAATCGGTTTGCCTGAAAACCGTCGGCCTGCTGCAATACATGTTGCAATGCGGATTGCTGGTCCCGATGGATCCTGAAAGCCAGACCTGCGTATTCGAGAACGTATTTATCGATATCGGCGATGAACAGTCGCTGGAAAACGACCTGAGCACATATAGCTCACACCTGATGAATCTTCAGTTTTTCATGGAACACGGTAATGAAACCACTCTTTTTCTGATCGATGAACTGGGCGCGGGAACAGATCCGGCGCTGGGCGGGTCCATTGCCGAAGCCGTTTTGGAAAAACTGGCAGGCACGGCCGCTTATGGGGTTGTGACCACCCATTATTCCAACCTGAAGCTGATGGAGGGGAATATCCCCGGGATCGTGAACGGCGCCATGCTGTTCGACACCAAACGTATGCAACCGTTGTATCAGCTCGCCATCGGCAAACCCGGCAGCTCCTTCACGTTCGAGATAGCAAGGCGGATCGGTTTCAGCGATACGGTCATACAGGCCGCTATGGAAAAAAGCGGCAAAACCCACATTGATTTCGAAAGGCAACTACAGGAACTTGAAAGTGAGAAATTAACACTGCAAAAACGGTTAAAGGAATTTCAGGTAGCGGACAGCTTTCTCACCGAGATGATAGAAAAATACGAGACAATGAAATCAGATCTGGAGCGCTCACGGAAAGTCATCCTTGAGGAAGCGCGACAGCAAGCCAAAGAAATCCTGGAGCAATCCAACCGGGTGGTTGAAAAAACCATAAAAGAAATTCGTGAATCGCAGGCTGAGAAAGAAAAAACAAAAGCAGCGAGGTCACGGATCGCAGATCTGAGCCGTGAGATTTCGGAATCCTCCCAGCCCGGTAAGGAACCGGATAAAAAGCCTGAGAAATCCGGAAAAGAGACCATCCAATCCTTCAAGCCAGGTGATTGGGTATCACTCGTAGGGCAGAAAGTACCCGGCCGGATACAACGGATCAAAGGCGGAAAGGCTGTTGCAGACTTCGCGGGGATCAGGATTTCCATTCCTGTAAGACAATTGATAGCCTCGCAGCCACCCACAGAGAATGTTCCGGGACGTCATGCCAGGATGCTCCGCGACCTGAACGAAAAAGCGGTGAATTTCAAGCTGTCGCTGGATATAAGGGGGAAGTCGGCGGAAGAAGCTCTAATGAGCGTGCAGAAATACCTGGATGACGCTTACCTTTTAAGAATAAAAGAAGTCAAAATCCTCCATGGAAAGGGTGAAGGTATTCTCCGGCGGGTGATCAGGGATCTGCTATCCAGCCTGGAGGAGGTGGAATCATTTGAAGACGAACATATAGAAAGAGGTGGTGCAGGGATCACCAGGGTAACGATCCGTTAAACAATTCATGGACTCAATACATGGACTTTATTATCTTTGCACCCCAACAAATTCTGACATGAAAGTAATAAATCGAAATAACATACTGAAATTGAGTGGTATAATAACAGGCATCCTGGGCGGATACCTTTATTATTATTTTATCGGATGCCGGTCGGGCAGTTGTGCCATCACTTCCAGTCCATGGCTCAGTATGCTATGGGGTGCGGCTGTCGGCTACCTTTTATTTGATATGTTCCGAAAGAAAAAAAAAGAAATTCCACCAGAGCAGGGATAAGGGTCATCGTATTCAGAAAATGACCACTTCTTAAAAAAGACTATTTTTGCAAGTTACCTGGCATGAACAAAATATTGTTAAACAACTGACAACCAAATACAACCAAGATTTTCGTTCTTTTCTTATCAAATGTATAACCAAAATCAGATCATATGGGCATTGCTAGAAAAACTACCGATCTAAAAAAGAGGATGCGAGATGCATTGCGGGGTGGAGGCGACGAGGCCATTCAAAAGCAGAAAGCCATTGGCAAGCTGACAGCCAGGGAGAGGATCCTGATGCTTCTTGATCCGAAATCATTTCATGAATACGATCTTTTTGTTGAGCATGCCGGACGTGATTTCGACATGGACAAGAAATTTTTACCCGGGGACGGGGTGGTAACGGGTACCGGAACCATCATGGGTTATCCTGTATGTATTTATGCCCAGGATTTCACCGTAGCAGGGGGGTCTCTGGGGTACATGCATGCCAAAAAGATCACCAAGATCATGGACCATGCCATGAAACTAAAGGTTCCGATCATCGGGATCAACGATTCGGGTGGCGCCAGAATCCAGGAAGGGGTGAACTCCCTGGCCGGTTATGGAGAGATTTTTTGGCGAAACACCCAGGCTTCAGGCGTCATCCCTCAATTATCAGTTATTCTCGGGCCATGTGCCGGTGGGGCGGTATATTCCCCGGCCCTGACCGATTTCGTATTTGTGGTGGATAAAATATCCAAAATGTTCATCACCGGGCCTGAAGTGATCAAAGCAACGATCGGGGAGGAAATCTCCATGGAAGATCTCGGGGGCGCCCGTGTACATGCCGAATTGACCGGAAACGCCCATTTTTTTGCCACCAGCGAACAGGAGTGTTTTGACCAGATCAAGCAACTCATCACTTTCATCCCCTGGAACAATCAAAAGAAAGCAGATCCTTATCCCAGAAAGCCACCCCGAACCAGGACCTATAAAATAGATCAGATCATTCCGTCTGATCCAAAACAGCCCTATGATGTCAGGGATATTATTAAAGCTTTGGCTGATGATTCTGAATTTCAAGAGGTGCAGGAACTGTGGGCCAGGAACATTGTAATCGGGTTTGGGCGAATTGGCGGGGACACCGTAGGTTTAGTGGCCAACCAGCCGATGTACCTGGCCGGCGTGCTGGACGTCGACTCTTCAAATAAAGCAGCAAGGTTTATCAGGTATTGTGATGCATTCAACATCCCACTGGTCACCCTGGTGGACCTGCCGGGTTATCTGCCTGGAGTCGACCAGGAACATGCCGGCGTGATCCGGCATGGAGCGAAGATGCTCTATGCTTATTCAGAAGCCACTGTTCCGAAAATTACAGTGATTCTGCGAAAAGCTTACGGTGGCGGATACATTGCCATGTGCTCGAACCATTTAAAGGCCGATTTCGTTTTTGCCTGGCCTACGGCTGAAATTGCCGTAATGGGTCCGGAAGGAGCTGCCAACATTATTTTCCGCAATGAAATCAAAAATTCGGATAATCCCGAAATCACCCGTAAACTGAAAATCAAAGAATACAAGCAAAAGTTTGCCAATCCTTATGTGGCTGCTGCCTACGGATACATTGACGGAGTAATCGAACCCGCTGAAACAAGGAATATGCTGGTTCATGCTTTACATATCTCTTCCCAGAAACAAGAGACCCCGCCTACGAAAAAACATGGTATTCCTCCATTCTAATCCCCGTGAATATGAAACAGAAAGCTGAACAAACGGAAAAGAAAGAGCAGAATGGTTTGAAAACCTTTCATCTGAATGAGGTGAATTATAAGACACTCCTTACCTTAAAATTCACCAAGCGCAAAGTTTACCAGGAATCAGATCCAAAAAAGATCACAGCATTCATTCCCGGTAAGATCAAAAAAGTTTTCGTTAAAAAAAGACAAAAGGTAAAAGAGGGCGATAAGATGCTGGTTTTAGAGGCTATGAAAATGAATAACAGCATTTTTGCCCAGATAGAGGGAACCATTAAAGAGGTTTATGTAACACCCGGTATTTCCGTTGCAAAAGACGCCCTGCTGATCGAATTTAAGTAGGAAAATGTATCATGGTCGGAAATGCCGGTTTGCGCCGACAATAAAACGGATGATCTCATCACGCCCAAGGCCTGTTCTTGATGAAGAAAGAATAACTGGGGGCAACTCTTCCCAGAATTTCAGCAGTTCTGTCTGATATTTCGCAACATTTTCAGCCAGTTGCTGTGCTGATAATTTATCGGTTTTCGTGAATACCAATGTGAAATGAATCCCCTGCTGCCCAAACCAGTGGATCACATTCCGGTCGCTTTCCTGCATGGGAAGCCTTGCATCTACCAGAATAAAAGTTGACATGAGATTGGTCCGCCCCAGGAGATAATCCTCTATTACCTTTGCCCACTTTTTTCTCTCACGCTGACCCACCCGGGCATATCCGTAACCGGGCAAATCGGCCAGAAACCATTCATCATTGATCAAAAAGTGATTGATCAGCCGTGTTTTTCCGGGTGTTGAGGATATTTTGGCCAGCGCCTTCTTTCCGGTTATCATATTTATCAGTGATGACTTTCCCACGTTGGACCGTCCGATGAAAGCGTATTCGGGATAAACCGGTTCGGGACACTGACGGAAATCAGTGCTGCTGGTCACAAAGCTGGCATTTAAGTGAATTCGCAACGCGTTATTCCTTTTTATAAGTGGCGATATGCCTGTCCTTCTTAAAATCGTAAATATCACTAATGGTAACGATAATGCCTGTCTCCTCCACATCCCCGAAACTACGGTTCAAAGCTGAACCGAAAGTCCTCATGGTTGACGATAAACTCATGTAGGCATTGACCAGCGGCGGCACATTCTCGCCCCTGGCCCTGACTTGCTGTACCAATATCTTCAGATTATCTTCATAGGTTCTGCCGGTGAATATACTGTCGAGGTAGTTCTTATCATGACGAAGCGGAAGTGACTCTTTCGGAACCAACAGGCGGTCATTATCCGGGAAGAATTTTTGGAGGAAATATAAAACCAGATCCCTGGCCAGGTGATCGTAGTGAGGGTACATGGTGACCTTGCCAAACAAGAATCTGATTTCCGGATGATCGATCACAATGGCCCCCAGCCCATCCCAGAGATTATCCAGGGAGTACATTCCTTTTCTGAGGTTGATTTGTGGCTGATAGTTCGGTTGAACAAATGACCTGCCCAGTTCTATGCTCCAGGGCAGGTATTCACGGATGAACCTTTCAGATAGATCAAATAACTCTGCAGTGGGTGATAATACTTCACCATTTTCTTTTACAACAATATTTTTTCCACTCGCGAACCGGTATCCCCCGACGATTTCCTTCTCTTCCGGATTCCATACAATTAACTGACTGAAAGGGTTCTCCCCAAGGTCAAATTCATCGATATCCACCGCTAATCCGGTCCCTCCTCCCGCATCCCGGAAAGTGATCTCCCGCAGGCGCCCTACTTCATTCATTAAGCTGGGCCCGTTCAGGTGATCGAAAATATAGATTAAATTATTACCATTATTGGTCTTACGAATAAACTTTTCCTTCGTAAGCTCTGCTTCGAGCAATGATTTTTCTACAGGTGGAATAATCTCTTGCATAATGAGTTAATTTATGAGTCATCAATAGAGAAAATCTTCATCAGGATTATCCTGCAATCGGTAAACATGTTCACGAAGCAACGCGGCCCATTCAGGGTCAGATTTCCGCTTGTCAAATGTCGCAACCGGAATGGGTTTTCCAAACGTTATTTCTATCGTCTTATTGCGGAATTTGAACAATTCCCGAGGTAGAAAGAGCATTTCAATATTTGCTTTTATACCCAGCCATTTCCTGAAATTAGCCAGGTTATAAAAGAATGCTGAATTATGTCCTGAAATAAACGCGGGGATAATATCCCTGCCCGTAGCCCTTGCTTTTGATAAAAAAGTTTTCTTCCATTCAACGTCCTTGATACCCCCCCTTTGTTTTCTTGAGACCAAACCGGCAGGGAAATACAAAATCAGCACGTCAGAGGCAAAGGTTTCATTGAAAAGCCGGATATTCTCAGCGTTGCTACCGTGCTTGTTGACAGGTATAAAAAGTTCATACAGGTTAGGCAGGTTCATCAGAAGATCATTGACCGGAAACACGACATCCTTTCTCAGTTTTCCTGCCTCATGCAGCAATGCAATGCCATCCATTCCTCCCAGCGGATGATTGGAAGCTATGAGATATCTTCCGCCGGATTTAATGTCAGGCGGATGAATGACCCGGGTATTGACCCGGAAATCTTCCAGGATAACCTGAGCATAATCCAAACCCCATTTGTCCCTGTTCTTCCACATGAAGGCATTGAACTCATCCTGGTAAATGATCCTTCTCAGGATATTGAATACAAATCGAGGCATGGAATTGGCCAGCCGGGGGTTTTTTGCACGAAATACCTTCTCAACATCAATGAACTTTTCGGTAATAACCGGCAAGTCCGATCTTGATTTTATTTGAACCGGTGAATCCATAGCATCTGTTTCCAGAACAAATTTAAACGAATCTTTTAAACCAGGTATTAAGTTGTAGAATTTCCTGAATGGCAAAAATTGTTAATAAAAAATGAAACCTTGTTAGTATAAAAGTGGTAAAAAGTGGTAAAAAGTGGTAAATATTCACATACTTTTACGTCAAAATTCCACAGATCGTTGTTAAACATTATCGGGACATACGAATGCAAGGTTGACGCCAAGGGGAGGCTCATGTTCCCAGTGGCCTATAAATCACAGCTTTCCGAGATTATAAGCCAGGGGTTTGTCATCAAAAGGAGCATCTTCCGTAATTGTCTCGAGCTCTATCCGGTTCCCGAATGGAATGCCGAGAGTACCCGTATTAACAAGCTGAACCGCTTCCGGAAAAAAAATGTCGATTTCATCCGCAAATTTATGGCTGGGGTAAAAACGGTTGAACTGGACAACACCGGCCGGCTGCTGATCCCAAAAGACCTGTTCAACTTTGCCGGTCTGCGCAAGGATATCGTGATGGCTTCGGTGGTGAACAAAATTGAGATTTGGGACAAAGCCGAGTACGAAAAAGCGGTTACCTATGATCCTGAGGAATTTGCAGACCTGGCCGAAGAGGTCATGGGCGATATGGACGTAGAACCAACTGAGTGATGTACCACATACCTGTTCTTTTGGAAGAAAGTGTAAAAGGCCTGAACATCCATCCCGAAGGGATTTATGCTGATGTGACCTTTGGAAGCGGGCAGCATTCGATACGAATCCTGGAACTGCTTACCGGCGGCAGGTTAATTTCATTTGACAGGGACCAGGATGCTGCTCAAAACAGCATCGATGATAGCCGGTTCCTTTTCATCCGCCAAAACTACCGGTATCTCAAAAACTTCCTTTTCCTGAACGGCATCCGGCAGATAAATGGCTTGCTGGCCGACCTGGGCATCTCCTCCCGGCAGATCGATGAGCCTGGCAGAGGATTTTCAACACGATACGATGGAAACCTGGATATGCGGATGGACCAGGAACAGGACCTCACGGCAAGGGAGATCGTCAATACATATAGTGAAGACCATTTGGCAGACATATTATATAAATATGGTGAAATCTCAAACGCCGGCAGGGTGGCGGCCGAGATATGCCATGCGCGGGTCACTAAAGCCATTGATTCGACCAGGGAGTTGAAGGACATTCTCCTTAAACATGCTCCCCGAGGGAGAGAAAACCAATACCTGGCCAAAACATTCCAGGCCTTCCGCATCGAGGTCAATGAAGAGATCGAATCACTGAAAGAGATGCTGCAACAAGCTGCCGAACTATTAATCCCGGGAGGAAGGATAGCGATCATCTCTTATCATTCGCTGGAAGACAGGATCGTCAAGAATTTCTTCAGAACAGGGAACTTTGATGGCGTCATCGTCAAGGATTTCTACGGAAATCCGCTCACGATACTGCGCCCCGTCAATCGAAAACCCATCACACCGTCAGCAGAAGAAATCCGCGCCAATCCCCGTTCCCGCAGCGCCAAACTGAGAATAGCAGAAAAAGTCTGAGATGAATGAAGCGAAACATATACCTGGAAATGCTTACCTGAAACCGGAAAGGAAGAGTCGCTTGTTGAAAGGCAAAGTGGGCCGGTCCATGCATTCCATGCTGGACGGGACTTTCCTGACACGGGAACGTTTCATGCGCGCCCTGCCTTTAATCCTCATGCTGATATTCCTGGGCATTGTTTACATCACCAATATTTTCCAGGTTGAAAGAAAAAAACGGCAAATCGACAAACTGGAGGAAGACCTGAGAGAACTGCGTTATGAATACATCTCTACACGCAGCAAGCTCATGTATGAAAGCAAGCCGTCGGAAGTAGCTATAAAACTAAAAGAAACCGGGGTCAGGGAGTCCCTGGTGCCGCCCCGGAAAATCAAGGCAGAGGCTGAATCAGATGGAAATATGCCATGAAAGATATTAAAAAGGATATACTGTGGCGGGTTTACCTGATCTATTTCGTGGTCTTAGCCATCGCGATCGGTATCATATCAAGAGCGGTGTATATCCAGGTTGCGTTAAGGGATGATCTGATGGAAAAGGCTAAAAAACAAGAGATCCGGTACTTCCCGATAGAAGCGCTGCGGGGCAACATTTTTGCCCGGGACGGCAGCCTGCTGGCTTCATCCATCCCGATTTTCGAAATCAGAATGGACCTGTCCACTGAAGTTATACCAGATCTTTTATTCCACACCCATATTGACTCATTATCGCTGATGCTCTCACAGCTTTTCAGGGATAAAGATGCCGGAACATATAAATCCAACCTGCAGAAAGCAAGGAAAGATGGCAACCGGTATTATCTCATAAAAAACAATGTCAGGTACGAAGAGCTGAAAAAACTGAAAAAATTCCCGATTTTCCGGCTGGGCCGTTTCCGGGGCGGGCTGATCGTCATCCGGAAAACAACCAGGGAGCTACCATATAAAGAACTAGCCCGCCGAACCATCGGTTTTGAAAATCCCGCTGAGAGCATTTATGTCGGGTTGGAAGGGGCTTATAGCAATGTATTGAGCGGTGAAGGAGGCCTGCAGTTAAAACGGAGGATCAGCAACGGCGACTGGATTCCCGTCAGCGACAGGCCGGAAGTAGAGCCCAGGGATGGAATGGATATCATCACGACCATCGACATCAACATCCAGGACCTGGCCCAGAGTTCCCTGGCGAGACACTTACATGAGCACCAGGCATACCAGGGTTGTGCCATCCTGATGGAGGTAAAGACCGGAGAGATCAGGGCCATCGCCAACCTGCGGTATGACCCGTCAGACGGTCAGTATAAAGAATTGTACAACTATTCAGTGGGAGAGCCTGTTGAGCCGGGGTCCACCTTCAAACTGGCATCGATGATAGCTGCCCTTGAAACCGGTAAGGTAAAACTGACCGATTATTATCATGTTGGTAATGGTAGTGTGACTTACCATAGACGTGTGATGAGAGATGTTCATAAACCCGATTCCAGTTACCTGACCGTCAGGGAAATATTTGAAGAATCATCCAATGTCGGGATATCCAGGATGATCACCTCCTTGTTCTCTGATAAGCCCGAAGCTTTTGTCGAGAGTTTAAGAAAGATGTCATTGGGCAAGCAGTTGGGTATTGAAATACCGGGTGAAGGGAAACCCGTATTAAAAGACCCGAAGGACAAGCGTTACTGGTATGGCACCTCCCTGCCATGGATGTCGATTGGCTATGAGCTGACCATGACTCCTTTGCAGCTGCTGACTTTCTATAATGCCATTGCCAATGACGGGGTAATGGTCAAACCTTTGTTCGTCAGTGAAATAAAGGAAGGTGGAAAAACAGTCGAAAAATATGAACCGGTGGTGATCAATCCCGCTATTTGTTCCGAATCTACCTTGAATGCCGTCAGATCATTGCTGGAAAGTGTGATAACCCATGGAACCGGTAAAATCCTGAAAGACAGCATATACAGCATCGGGGGTAAAACAGGTACTGCTCTCATTGCCGATGACAACAGAGGCTATACCCAGCGACGCTATAATGCCTCATTTGCCGGTTATTTCCCCGCCGATAATCCGAAATACTCCTGCATCATTATTGTGAATCGTCCGCAAAGCGGACAGATCTATGGTGGAACGGTCGCTGCACCGGTTTTCAAAGAGATCGCCAATAAGGTGTATGCAACCCAGCTTGACATTCATGACCTGCAGGACCGGAAGACCATCGCCACCGCCAGTATTCCGACACCGGTAAAAGGTTATTATGAAGATATAAAAACCAGCCTGGCGGCTTTATCATATACCGCCATGCAGCCTAAAAAAGAAACCGACTGGGTATCTCTTGACAGCAGCAAATATGTTGTTGTGGTGAAAGCCATGGAATTAAGCCCTGACACAATTCCTGACCTGACCGGCATGACGGCGAAAGATGCCATGTTTCTTCTGGAGAAGGCCGGATTATCGCCAACTCTAAGAGGCAAAGGACTGGTTTTCAGTCAGTCGATTTCCGCCGGCACACCGTTGATCCCGGGAACCGGGATCATGCTAACCCTTGAAACACCGAAGTGATGAAAAAGCTATCGGATATATTGCAAAAGGTCAGGCTTATCCGGATCATAGGTGATGAGAACATCATGGTAAGGTCTGTCTGTTTCGACTCCAGGAAGGTCGAACCGGGCGACCTTTTTATAGCTGTCAGGGGAACGCAGTCAGACGGGCATGACTTCATATCACAAGCCATAACAAACGGGGCAAATTCCATTGTCTGCCAGCAAATACAAGATCATCTCACGGATACCGGGGTAACGATTGTCAGGGTTACTGACAGCAGCGAAGCCCTGGGGGTTATCGCTTCCAACTTCTACGATAATCCTTCGCAGGAGATCCATCTTATCGGGGTCACGGGAACAAACGGCAAAACCACCTGTGTCACCCTGTTGCATGATATGTTCACCCATCTGGGATATTGTTGCGGCCTGTTATCGACGATACGGAATATCATTGCCGGAGAGGAAATAGCGGCGACCCATACCACCCCTGATCCTGTTCAAATCAACCGGCTTCTCCGTGAACTAGCCGACAAGGGCGGAAGTTATTGTTTCATGGAAGTGAGTTCACATGCCATAACCCAGCAGAGGATTGCCGGCCTGAAATTCGCCGGAGGGGTATTCACCAACATCACCCATGATCACCTGGATTACCATAAGACTTTCCGGGAGTATCTGGATGCGAAGAAAAAATTCTTCGACCAATTGCCGGCAAGCGCCTTTGCGCTGATCAATTCCGATGACAGGAACAGTCGGTTTATGGTTCAAAATACCAAGGCAAGGATTTACACTTACGCTTTGAGGTCACCTGCCGATTTTAAAGGCAGGGTAATGGAAAACCTATTCGAAGGCCTCCAGCTATCCCTGAACGGCCAGGATCTGTTCTGCCGTCTCACAGGCGAATTCAACGCGTATAACCTCTCCGCCGTTTACGCGACTGCCGTATTAACCGGTCAGGATTCCGGGAGAGTAATGACATTGCTGAGCGCTTTGCCACCGGTAGAAGGGAGATTTGAAACACTACATTCTGTGGATAACATCACAGGGATCATCGATTACGCGCATACCCCGGATGCACTGAAAAATGTGCTGGCAACCATCGGAGATCTCCGGACACGAAATGAAAACCTGATCACTGTAATTGGCGCCGGCGGAGATCGTGACAAAGACAAGCGCCCCGTCATGGCGAAGATTTGCGCTGAAAAAAGCGACCTGCTCATCCTGACCTCCGACAATCCCCGTTCCGAAGACCCCGAAGCCATCATCCGGGAGATGCACACAGGCATTGAAGCAGATCATCAGCGAAAAGTCATGTCCATTCCCGATCGCAAAGAGGCGATCCGCACGGCCTGTCACCTTGCCAAACCGGGGGACATCATCCTGATAGCCGGCAAAGGTCATGAAAAATACCAGGATATCAAAGGGATAAAGTATCCTTTTGATGACAAAAAGATTTTGAAAGAAATGCTCATACTGACTAACCATAAACCAGAATAGGTCATGTTGTATTACCTGTTTGATTACCTGCAACAATGCTGTGACATCCCCGGGGTAGGGGTTTTCCAGTATATCTCATTCCGGACCGGGGCCGCTGTGATCACTTCCCTGCTTATCTCACTGGTTTTCGGTAAACGTTGGATCAATTATCTGAACAAAAAGCAGGTAGGTGAGACGATCCGTGACCTGGGCCTCGAGGGCCAGCGGGAAAAACAGGGCACGCCCACAATGGGGGGGCTGATTATCCTGGCCTCCATCCTTATTCCTACTCTTTTGTTCGCCAAACTGCATAACATTTATATCCTGCTCATTCTCTTCACCGTAATATGGCTTGGCGGTGTCGGATTCCTGGATGATTATATCAAAGTGTTCCGGAAAAAGAAGGAGGGCCTCCGGGGAAGGTATAAGATCATTGCCCAGATCATCCTGGGTATTGTTGTCGGGTCTACCATGTTCTTTTCCGATTCCATTGGCATCAGGGAGAAACAGCTTCCGGTTGCTTACGACATTGAGCAGCAGGTCACCGCCGGAGACCTCTCTCCACGTTTCAGTGAAGTCGGGGTGAAATCAACCAAAACCACGATCCCTTTTGTCAAGAATAATGAATTCGATTACGCGGTCTTATTGAAATGGCTGGGTGAAGGGTATGAGAAATATGCCTTCCTTGTGTTCATTCCCTTCGTTATATTCATCATTGCCGCTGTTTCCAACGGTGCCAACCTGACCGACGGAATGGACGGACTGGCCACCGGCACTTCGGCCATCATCGGGGCAACACTGGGTCTGCTGGCATGGGTATCGGGCAATATCATCTTCGCCGATTACCTGAACATCATGTATCTGCCTGATACTGGGGAACTGACCATCTTCATCGGCGCCTTCGTGGGCGCCTGTATAGGATTCCTATGGTATAATTCATACCCGGCACAGGTTTTTATGGGTGATACCGGAAGCCTTGCCCTGGGTGGCACGATTGCCGTGTTTGCCATTCTCATCCGGAAGGAACTCCTGATACCCATTTTATGCGGCATCTTCCTGGTAGAGAGCCTATCAGTCGTACTTCAGGTAGGATATTTCAAATATACCAAACGCAAGTACGGGGCAGGCCGGCGGATCTTTAAAATGGCGCCCCTGCACCATCATTTCCAGATCCTGGGATACCCGGAACCAAAAATAGTTCAACGGTTCATGATCGTGGGCATCATACTAGCCGTCATGGCTATCATTACACTGAAACTCAGATAATATGAAAAGGTTCGACACATTCATACTGGGAGCGGGCGAAAGCGGAACCGGGGCTGCTGTCCTGGCGAAGAAGCAAGGCCTGTGCCCGATGGTGTCGGATATAGGGAGCATTAAGGACAAGTATAAAAACATACTCATCGCCGGGACCATAGCCTATGAAGAGGGGAAGCATTCGGAAGAGATCATGTTGCAATCCGGTGAGATCATTAAAAGTCCTGGAATTCCCGATAATATGTCTTTTTTGGTCAATGCCCGTAGAAAAGGCATTCCGGTCATATCAGAAATCGAATTCGCATCCCGGTTTACAAAAGCACGGCTTATCTTCATTACCGGCAGCAATGGAAAAACCACCACTACCCTACTTACACATCACATCTTGTGTTCAGCCGGCTTAAATGCCGGGGTTGCGGGGAATGTCGGGCGGAGCTTCGCCTGGCAGGTGGCTGAACGGGAGCATGATTATTACGTGCTGGAGATCAGCAGTTTTCAACTCGACGGTATGTTCAGTGCCAAAGCGGATATTGCCATTCTGCTGAACATCACGCCGGATCACCTGGATCGTTATGATCATGATTTCAACAGATACACAGCCTCAAAGTTCAGGGTGATCCGTAACCAGACACCAGATGACGCATTTATTTACTGCCAGGATGACCCGGTGATTCGGGAGTTTTTATCCGGCAAGGTTGTCAGTCCGAAAACATATCCATTCACAGCAAGCGGGAAAGATTTTACAGAGAGCGCATATACCCGAGATAATCAATTGTTTTTCAATATAAAAGAAAAAGAATTCATCATGACATTAGAAGAATTAGCCTTACAAGGCAGGCACAATCTCTACAATTCCATGGCAGCGGGAATTGCCGGTCGTTTACTTGATATCCGCAAGGATACTATCAAGCAATGCCTGTCCGATTTCCAGAATATTGAGCACCGGCTGGAGTCGGTGGCCAGCATTCACGGAGTAGAATACATCAATGATTCCAAAGCCACCAATGTCAATTCGACCTGGTATGCCCTGGAGAGCATGCACAAGCCGGTCATCTGGATTGCAGGCGGACTGGATAAAGGCAATGATTATTCCTCCCTGTCACCTTTGGTCAGGGCGAAAGTCAGGGCCATCATTTGCCTGGGTAAGGACAATGAGAAGATCAAAAAGACATTTTCGGGCGATGTTGAAACTATAGAGGAATACCAGTCGGCCGACGAGGTAGTGAAGGCGGCCTACCGCATTGCCAGGCGAGGGGAGGTGGTGTTGTTATCGCCGGCCTGTGCCAGTTTCGATCTGTTCGAGAATTTCGAGGACCGGGGAAACCAGTTTAAAAAAGCGATCAGGAATTTATAATTCACGGCAGGATGTCTAAAGAAGTCAGTCATATCAAAGGCGACCGCGTGATCTGGATGGTGGTGATCCTGCTATCTCTCCTGTCATTACTGGCCGTTTACAGTTCCACCGGCACCCTGGCCTATAAATACCAGGAGGGGAACACACTGTATTATATGGCCAAACACCTGATCATTCTGGCTTTTGGATTGGGATTGATGTACCTGGCCCATCGCATCAAATACAACTATTACTCCAAGATATTTCAGATCGTGCTCTGGATAGCCATCCCATTGCTGATCATCACGTTCATTTTCGGGAAAGATATCAACGAAGCCCGCCGGGCGCTTCCACTGCCGTTCGGCCTGACTTTCCAGGCATCAGACCTGGCCAAACTCACCCTGATCATATACCTGGCCAGGGAACTGACCCGGAAGCAGGAGATTCCGCAAAGCTTTAAATCGCTTTTCGTTCCGCTAATGCTGCCCGTTCTGATCATTTGTGGCCTGATCCTGCCGTCTAACCTGTCGACAGCGATCATGCTCTTCATAACCAGCCTTATCCTCATGTTCATCGGACGGATAAAGTTCAGATACCTGTTGAGCATGGTGGGTGTTGCTGTCGGCATGTTTCTTCTTTTCGTATCCATCATGATGCTGCTGCCAAAAGAGAGGCAGGGACGACTTGAGACCTGGAAAAGCAGGATCGAAAAGTTCATCGGCGGGGAAAGTACGGAGGAGGACCAGGTACTCCAGTCAAAAATTGCCGTGGCCTCCGGTGGCATCTTGGGCAAAATGCCCGGTAACAGCAGCCAGCGGAATTTCCTGTCACATCCTTATTCTGATTTTATCTATGCCATCATACTGGAAGAATACGGGCTGATAGGAGGCGCTTTTGTGATTTTGCTTTACCTGATATTGCTATTCCGGGCAGTCCGGATCGTTACAAAAATTCCCAAATCGTTCGGGGCATTTCTCACTATCGGCGTGGTGTTTAGCCTTGTTTTCCAGGCTTTTATCCATATGGGGGTCGCCGTCGATCTGCTGCCGGTAACCGGTCAGCCTTTACCATTGGTCAGCATGGGCGGCACTTCCATCTGGTTTACCAGTATTTCCATAGGCATCATCCTGAGTGTCAGTAAAGAACTGGGGAAAGGAATTCCCGACAAGAGTGCACAAGAAACAATGAAAAGTTATGCAAAAGCCTGATCCACATATCATCATCAGCGGTGGGGGTACGGGTGGCCATATCTTTCCGGCACTCGCCATAGCCCGTGCTTTAAGAGACAGGCTTCCGGCAGCCAAGATCCTGTTTATCGGCGCTTCAGGAAAGATGGAAATGGAAAAGGTTCCCGCGGCGGGATTTCCGATTGAAGGATTGTGGATCAGCGGTTTAAAAAGGGAATTATCGCTATCCAACCTGCTTTTCCCGGTAAAAGTGGTGGCAAGCCTTTTCAGGGCCATGCAGATCATCCGGAAATTCCGTGCCGACATTGCCATTGGCGTCGGTGGATTTGCCAGCGGACCGGCCCTCAGGGCTGCCAGCCTGCTGGGGGTTCCGACCATGATCCAGGAACAAAACTCCTTCCCCGGAATCACCAATAAACTGCTGGCAAAAAGGGCCGCGCGTATCTGCGTTGCTTATCCGGGGATGGATCGATTTTTCCCTGCCGGTAAGATTGTATTGACCGGCAACCCGGTACGGAAAGAAATCATAGAAACAGCAGGAAAGCGTGATGAAGCCGCGGAATTATTCGGGTTGAACGCCAATGCACAAACCCTTTTTGTAGTTGGGGGAAGCCAGGGTGCATTCTCTATCAACACTTATATTGAACAGATGCTTCCTGTTCTGAGACAACATCATATTCAACTGCTGTGGCAGAGCGGACGGAATTTCCATGCCAGGGCTGTTGAAGCCTGTCAGAAAGCCGGTTACGATCTGGTGAAAGTGACTGATTTCATCCAAAGGATGGACCTGGCTTATGCCATGGCCGACCTGGTCATCTCCAGGGCCGGGGCGATTGCCATCGCTGAACTGGCTACTGTCAGTAAAGCGGTGATATTCATACCGTTCCCGCATGCGGCTGAGGACCACCAGATGAAAAATGCATTGAAACTGGCGGAAAAAGAGGCGGCCGTGGTGATCAGAGACAACGAAGCAAAGGAGAAATTATCCCAAATATTCCTGGACTTGATCCATGATGAAAGGAAAAGAAAACAGCTGGCAGAGAACATCGGGAAATTTGCCATACCGGATGCCGCTGAAAAAATTGCCCATGAAGTGATATCCTTACTGAAAAGATGAAAATATCGCCAGAAAATATCAGCATCATATACTTCCTGGGGATCGGGGGGATCGGGATGAGCGCCCTGGCGAGATATTTCAAAGCGAAAGGAAAGATCATCCATGGCTATGACAAAACCCCCACCCCTTTGACGGCTGAATTGCAGCAAGAAGGCATGCATATTCATTTTGAGGATGATCTAAGATTGATCCCCAAAGATACCGGACTGGTCATTTATACACCGGCAATCCCGAAAACGCTTCGGGAATTTCAGAAGCTGGAAAATTCGGGCATTCCGATGATAAAAAGATCTGTAGCGCTGAGTATGATCACGGAGGGTAAAATGACAATTGCAGTGGCAGGGACACATGGGAAAACATCCATCAGCTCTATGATCGCGCATATTCTCATGCAAGCCGGCGCACCGGTTACGGCTCTGATTGGAGGGATAAGCAAGAATTACATGTCAAATTTCATCACTTCCCATAAAGAAGAGATCATGGTGGTGGAAGCTGATGAATTTGACCGTTCTTTCCTGCAGCTTCATCCTGATATGGCCGTGATCTCTTCGATGGATGCCGATCACCTGGACGTTTATGGTTCTGCTGAAGAAATGAAGGATGCGTTTTCCCGTTTCGCCAATAATATCAAACCGGGCGGTAAACTGATCATTCACGATAGCTTGTCGATGCAACTGAATCCCGACATCCGACGGATCGATTATGCTTTCGGGGAGCGCTCGGATATTTTCGCGGTTAACCCCCGTATAGAAAAAGGCATACAAGTTTTCGACATGTTCAGTTGTGAGCATCAGTGCAGAGGGATCGGGCTTCAGATACCGGGCCGTTATAATATTGAAAACACTCTGGCAGCGGCAGCCGTATGCCGGGCTGCCGGATTAGCCCGTGAAAAGATCATTGAAGGTATCCGGAGTTATACCGGGGTAAAACGGCGCTTCGATATCAGGATTAATTCTCCGGAAATCGTTTACATTGATGATTATGCCCATCATCCGGGAGAACTGGAAGCTTTTATTTCGGCTGTAAGAGAGTTCTGCCCGGGGAAAAGATTAACCGGAATCTTCCAGCCCCATCTGTATTCCAGGACCAGGGATTTCGCGAATGAATTTGCAGAAAGCCTGGAACTGCTAGACGAAATATGGCTGCTCGATATATATCCGGCGCGGGAATTGCCCATCCCTGGAATTACATCCGCGATGATATACAACCGGATCAGGAATATAAGGAAGAAGTTGGCAGGCACAGAAGAAGTGCTGGAATGGTTGAAAACAGATAAACCACAGGTACTATTGACGATGGGTGCCGGCGATATCGACCAATTGGTCGAACCGGTAGAAAAAATCCTACAAGCATGAAAAAGATCCTGCAAATATCATTTACCGTTATCCTGGTGGCAGGTGTTCTTTTCCTGCTTGGATTCGCTGACCATGGGCATCAGGCAAAAGTCTACCGCCAGTTCACCGTGGAATTGCTGAATTCTACCGACCAGTCACTTATCACTGAACCGGAGATCCGGGAAATGATCCGTGAGAAATTCGGTGACATAGAGGGTTCCGGAATGACGTCAGTCAATTTGCATACACTGGAAAACTTCATCCGGAATAATCCTTATATCAGTTCGTGTGAGGTATACCAGAAACTGGGCGGTACTTTGATTCTAATAGCCAGGGTCAGGGAACCGCTTGTCAGGGTCATCAATATGGATCTGCAACATTACCTGATCGATCAGAACGGTTTCCTGATCCCCGTCAATCCGGACAGGCCCTCTCACGTAATGATTGCCAACGGTTTCATTGACGACAGTTTTGTTTCTCTCGATGGGCGGGAGATCCCGCTAAGCCATTATCCCGACCAATCCATGCTGAAGCAGATCTATACAGTGGCTTTTCATATTTCTTGCGACCCATTTCTCCGCTCCTTCATCGACCAGGTTTATGTCACCGAATCACAAGAAATGGAGCTTGTTCCCAAGATAGGTCACCAGGCCATTATTTTTGGCCAGGCAGATGACACGGTGGAAAAACTGGAGAACCTGAAGATATTTTATCATTCCGTGATGAACAAGATCAATTGGAAAACATATAAAACCATCAATTTAAAATACAAGAACCAGGTTGTTTGCATAAAATAATAGTTTATGAACAAGAATGACATCATTGTAGGACTTGACATCGGCACCACCAAGATAGCAGCCATCGTGGGTCGGAGAAACGAACGCGGAAAAATAGAGATCCTTGGTTATGGAAAAACGGAGTCCATCGGGGTAAAAAGAGGCGTTGTTTCCAATATTGAAAACACCGTACAATCGATAAGCACGGCCGTGTCGCTGGCCTCGAACAGTTCGGGTGTAGACATCAAATACGTCAATGTCGGCATAGCGGGACAGCATATTAAAAGCCTTCAACATAAAGGGACGATCATCCGCCGTGACATTGAAACGGAGATCAGCCAGGCTGATATTGACACATTGCACCAGAACATGTTCAACCTGGGGATGAACCCGGGTGAGGAGATCATCGATGTCATCCCGCAAGAGTATATTGTGGATGGAGAAGAGGGGATCAAGCAACCGATCGGCATGCTGGGCAACACGCTGGAGGCCAATTTTCACATCATCATCGGTCAGACCACCGCTGCAAAGAACATATACAAATGTGTACGCAAGGCGGGGCTGGATGTAGTGGATCTTTTCCTGGAACCGATTGCTTCGGCTGATGCCGTATTAAGCGACGAAGAAAAAGAGGCAGGGGTAGTACTGGTGGATATAGGCGGCGGCACAACCGATATAGCTATTTTCCACGACGGTATTATCCGGCACACGGCCGTTATCCCCTTTGGGGGCGAGATCCTCACGGAAGATATTAAAGAAGGATGTTCTATTATCAAAAAACATGCTGAAGAGCTTAAGATCAAGTTCGGTTCAGCCCTGGCCAGCGAGAACCGTGACGATGAGGTGGTAGCAATACCGGGACTAAGGGGGCGTCCACCCAAGGAGATTACCTTGAGAAACCTTGCCAGCATTATCCAGGCGCGGATGGAAGAGATCACCGAACATATTTATTACGAGATCCGCAATTCGGGGTTTGAGAAGAAACTTATCGCCGGTATCGTGCTCACAGGTGGCGGGGCATCATTGCGTCACCTGGCACAGCTCACCGAATTCATGACCGGAATGGATACCCGGATCGGTTATCCAAACGAGCACCTGGCACCCGAAACACCCGATGAGATGGCAAGTCCCATGTACGCCACCGGCGTAGGATTGGTAATCCAGGGTATTGAAAGATATATCCGGGAAAAAACCAAAGGGGATGTCAAAACCACAGACAGGCCGAAATCAATGGAAAAGACAGGAAAAATCCAGAAAAAACCCAAACCTGACAATTTCCTGAAAAGGATACAGGAGTGGTTTGAAGGAGATGAGGTACAATGATAGTTATCAACAATCATCATGTTTATAATTAATGCTTTAGGAAAAAAACTCAACTTTTTAAACACATACTTTTAAATGTCTTTTACTATGAAAGAAATGATCAGATTTGATATGCCAAAGAACCAGTCATCCATTATCAAAGTCATTGGGGTCGGCGGCGGCGGTTCCAATGCAGTGAATCACATGTTTCGCCAGGGTATCAAGGGGGTGGACTTCATCATTTGCAATACGGATGCGCAGGCGATGGAGTTATCCCCGGTACCGGTAAAAATTCAGCTGGGAGAAAAAGGTCTTGGTGCGGGATCGATGCCGTCGGTGGGCAAGGAGGCTGCCTGCCAGAAAATGGAGCAGATCCGTGAGATCCTGGAAAAGAACACCCAGATGGTATTCATCACTGCCGGCATGGGAGGCGGAACCGGCACCGGGGCGGCGCCGGTGATTGCTTCCATAGCCAGGGAGCTTGATATTTTGACCGTTGGCATTGTCACCCTGCCGTTCACCTTTGAAGGGAAAAGAAGACGATTGCAGGCAGATGAGGGGATCCAGGAGTTACGGAAATATGTGGACACCCTGTTAATCATTAGCAATGACAAACTCAGGGAGTTATATGGCGATTTGAAGCTATCCGAGGCCTTCAACAAAGCCGATGATGTGCTAACAACCGCCGCTCGTGGGATTGCCGAGATCATCACGGTAACAGGCTATATCAATGTCGATTTTGAAGATGTCAAAACCGTCATGAGCAACAGTGGCAAGGCAATCATGGGCTGTGCACAGGCTGAAGGGGAGAATCGCGCCATCGAAGCTGTCAAAGCCGCGCTGTCCTCTCCCCTGCTTAACGATAATGAAATTGAGGGCGCCAGTGACGTGTTGCTGTACATTACATCGGGACAGGAAGAGATCTCTATGGATGAAGTGACGGAGATCACGGATTACATCCAAAGGGAAGCCAAATCGCAAGCCGAGATCATCTGGGGGAACGGCTATGATGAATCGCTCGATAAGAATATCAGCATCACACTTATCGCCACCGGATTTGATGCAGAGAGAAAAGCGGCCCAAAAGGATATAAAAATCAGGCATACCCTCGGCGGAGACCCTGTTGGGGAAACCCCACCGAAATCGCCACAGGTAACCGAAGATAAGCCGGTAGACATAGGCCGGCGGGCCACCTTGCTCAATAAACCCATCCCGGTTGAATCGCCTGTTACCGAGGATCAGGCATCACACCAAATATTGAAAAACGAAAATCGGACTTTCGTATTCGATCTGGCCCAGGAGGCAGAAGAAGATCCGGGTCATTCTGAAACCGGAATTGAAACAACAGAAAAAACGGATGAAACGGCCAGCACCGGACGGACGATGGAAGACGGGCATAAACCACCTGAAGAGGAAGTCAAGCCTTTCGAGATATATATAAAAAAGCCTTCCGGCGGGAGTGAAAGACCGGGTGAAAAGGCCGGAGAGCATACCGGACCGGATTTGAAATCACAGGAACGGATCGACAGGCTGCGCAGTCTGAGCATGAAGCTGAGAGATGAAAAAACCATAGAAGAATTGGAGAATGAGCCCGCCTTTATCCGCCGTAAAGTGGAGCTAAATGATACCCCTTCCTCAGCCGAGCCAAAGATATCAAGGTATTCCCTTTATGAAGATGATGAAGCGAAGGGGCCTGAAATCAGGTCGGGAAACTCATTCCTGCATGACAACGTCGATTAATACCTTACCAAAAATAAAATAGTGGCAGTGATCGTAAAAGAAATGCTGGGAGAATAGATATTAATCCCCGAGCTTCTGCCTGCGGAAGTCAGTAACTGTCAATTCTTTGTCAATACCTTGCAGATAGGTGCGGACATTTTTCGTGTTATCCTTGATAAATTCCTGGTTCAGCAGGGTATTTTCCTTGTAAAATTTGTTGAGTTTTCCCATGGCGATCTTTTCCAGCATGGCTTCCGGCTTGCCTTCATTGCGCGCCTGTTCCTTGCCGATCTCGATCTCTTTTTGAATAATATCCGGATTCACATCATCTGCATCGATGGCGACGGGATTCATGGCAGCAACCTGCATGGCGACATCATGGGCGGCCTCTTCCAGTCCTGGCAGGCCCGATTTATTCAGGCCAACGATTGTTGCCAGCTTATTTCCCAGGTGATTATAAATGGATACAAATGGAGCATTCACGGTTTCGTAACCAGACAATTCCAGTTTCTCTCCTATTTTTCCCACCAGGTCCATCAGGGTATCGGCCACGGTACGTCCGTTCAGATTTAGTGCCTTCAATTCATCCAGGGTCGCTGGTTTTTGTGCTACAGCCAGGTCGAGGACTGCCTGGGCATAATTGATGAAATCATCACTTTTGGCCACGAAATCGGTTTCGGAATTCACCACGACCAACGCACCGAAGTTCTTTTCGGGATTGGTTTTGGCGATGATGATCCCTTCGGTGGCTTCCCGGTCGGCTCGTTTTGCGGCCACTTTCTGGCCCTTTTTCCGCAGAATCTCAATGGCCTTATCAAGGTCACCACCACTTTCTGTCAGGGCAGCTTTGCAGTCCATCATACCTGCTCCTGTCATTTTACGGAGTTTATTTACTTCTGCAGCAGAGATAGTTGTCATAGTTCAATATTGTTATGCGTTAAAGAAATCTTTATTTTTTAGGTTTTGTAAGCCCCCGGCGGGGACGTTTGGTATCGGACATTCGATCTGCTTCACCCTTTTCAATGCTCTTGACCTTACCCAATTTTTCCTGAGATTTTGTTCGCAGAGCTGCTTCATCTTCATCTTCATCCATGCCATCCACCGCGAGGCCATCCCGCATTCCTTCCTCGTCCTCCCTATCTTCATCTTCTGCCTGGGCATCTTTGTCGATTTTCCTCTCCGCCAGACCCTCTTCGATAGCTTGTACCATGGTGCGGATGATCAGCTCGATGGATTTGGAGGCGTCATCGTTCGCCGGGATGGGAAAGTCGATAATGTTGGGATCGGAATTGGTATCGACGATCGCAAAGACCGGAATATTCAGCTTCCGTGCTTCGGCCACGGCGATCTTTTCTTTCAAAATATCAATCACAAAGATGGCTGACGGGAGGCGGTTCAATTCGGCGATACTGCCAAGCTGCTTTTCAAGTTTCTGCCGTTCGCGATTGATCTGCAATCTTTCACGTTTGGACAGGTTCTTGTAACTATTGGTAGCCAACAATTTATCGATTGAGCCCATCTTACGCACCGCCTTTCGAATGGTAGCAAAGTTGGTCAGCATACCACCGGGCCAGCGTTCCACCACGTAGGGCATTCCCACTTTCTGCACGTAATTGGCTACAATCTCCTTGGCTTGCTTCTTGGTAGCGACAAAGAGTATCTTCTTGCCTGACTTGGCGATCTGCTTTACGCCGGAAGCGGCCTCTTCGATCTTGGCCATGGTTTTGTAAAGGTCGATGATGTGGATCCCGTTACGCTCCATAAATATGTAGGGAGCCATGTTAGGGTTCCATTTTCTGCGCAAATGTCCAAAGTGGACGCCTGCATCCAGTAATTCTTCAAAAGTTGTTCTTGCCATGAAATGTTTTGATTAATGTTTACCTTCTGATTAAGCAACTCCCGGGTAGCACTGGCAAAGGGCGGGTGGTCCGGGGAGTTTAGATACTAAACACACTATATATTAGGGTGAGAGATCTGTTAACGTTTGCTGAACTGGAACTTTTTCCGTGCACCTGGTTGTCCTGGTTTTTTGCGTTCCACCATTCTCGGGTCCCGTGTCAGTAAGCCTTTCTCCTTTAGGGGCTTGCGATAATCCGGGTCCAGTTTGACCAGGGCGCGGGCGATGGCCATCCGGAGCGCTTCTGCCTGGCCCTTATATCCTCCACCGTCGATATTGGCGGACACATCGAACTTCTGTCCAGTCCGTGTCACTTCAAAAGCCTCATTGGCCGTATATTGCAGCACGGATGTGGGAAAATATTCCTTGAAATCACGGTGGTTTATGGTTATCCGGCCCGAACCTTCCTTCAGATAGACGCGCGCTACGGCGGTCTTTCTTCTTCCGATGGTGTTAATCATTTCCATATTCCTTATTTAATGCTATTGATATCGATTTCCCTGGGTTTTTGTGCCTGGTGCGGGTGTTCCGGTCCGGCATATACATGCAGGTTACGGAAAATGGCGCGGCCAAGGCGGTTTCTGGGAAGCATGCCACGGATGGCCTCTTCGACCACGGCGGTAGGCTTTTTAACCAGCAATTCCTTCGGTGAATGGAACTTCTGCCCGCCCGGGTAACCGCTATAGGTAACATATTCCTTATCCGTCAGTTTCTTTCCCGTAAGCTTCACCTTTTCCGCGTTGATGATCACCACGTTGTCACCGCAATCGATATGCGGGGTGAAATAGGGTTTGTTTTTACCGCGCAGCATCTTGGCCGCGTGCGAGGCAAGCCTTCCAAGCACCTGATCCTCAGCGTTCAGCAGAACCCATTCTTTCTGAACAGTTTCTTTGTTCGCGCTGATCGTTCTGTAACTTAATGTATCCATCTGGCTATGTGTCAATATATGAGATTATACCTTCCGAAAATGGGGTGCAAAGATAGAAGGAATTTTTGGTTTAAACAAATTGCTGTGGATAAAATTTCTTTAGTACTTCGTCCGGGCGTTTAAGGATGAGGTCTCTGTTCACAATTTCCCTATCTTCGCACCCTGAATCCAACACAATGTCCATCCAGGTAAACCATCTGACAAAGATCTACGGGGCCCAGCGGGCGCTGGATGATGTTTCGCTGGAAATCTCCCCAGGGGAGGTGGTCGGGCTGCTCGGACCCAACGGTGCGGGGAAATCGACGCTGATGAAGATCATTACCTGCTTCATCCCGCCGACATCGGGAAGTGTGAGCGTTTGTGGACATGATATCTTCGAGGAATCGATCCAGGTGCGGGAAAAAGTGGGATATCTTCCTGAAAACAACCCGCTCTACCTGGAGATGTATGTGAGGGAATACCTGGAGTTCGTGGCGGGGATCCATAAGATCAGGCGCAACGTGAAAGAGCGGGTGAAGGAGATGATAGAGCTGACGGGATTGACGCTGGAACAGCGGAAAAAGATCGGGGCGCTGTCGAAAGGATACCGGCAGCGGGTCGGGCTGGCCCAGGCGCTGATCCACGACCCGGAGGTGCTGATCCTGGATGAGCCCACCTCGGGGCTTGATCCCAACCAGATACAGGAGATCAGGGGCCTGATCAGAACCATCGGCGCTGAAAAAACGATCATGCTCTCCACCCATATCATGCAGGAGGTGGAAGCGATCTGCGACCGCGCCGTCATCATTCACAAAGGGCGCATCATTGCCGATGATGCCACCCGTAACCTTACGGCTTCGGCCGGTAGCAGAAACCTGGTTACCGTCGAATTCAGCGGCAAGGTAACACGCGATGACCTGGCCAATATTAAAGAGATCACAAGAATTACACAAAAACAGCCCAATATCTGGGTGGTTGAGACGGATCCCCGGACCGATATCCGGGAAGCATTGTTTAAGCTGGCTGTCGGCAAAGGCGCCAGTATCCTGTCGCTCAGCAAAGAAGAGCTCCGGCTGGAGGAAGTTTTTCAAATTCTCACACGCGACTGATCCGTTCGTAAAATATCATTAGTTTTGCCGGTCAAACAAAATATTTAATAAAGTGAGCTATTTATTTACTTCAGAGTCAGTATCGGAAGGTCATCCCGATAAAGTGGCCGACCAGATATCGGATGCATTACTGGATGAATTCCTGAGATGGGACCCCAAATCGCGGGTTGCCTGCGAAACCCTGGTAACCACGGGGTTGGTCATGACAGCCGGCGAAGTGCGCACCAAGGGCTGGGTAAATATCGACGATGTGGTCCGGGACACCATCCGCAGGATCGGTTATACCAAAACAGAGTACCAGTTCGATGCCAATTCCTGCGCAGTGATCTCCGCCATCCATGAACAGTCGCCCGACATCGTCCGCGGGGTGGTCAAGAAGAAAAGAACGGAACAGGGCGCCGGCGACCAGGGGATGATGTTCGGTTTTGCCTGTAACGACATGGATAATTACATGCCCATGTCCATAGAGGTGGCTCATATCCTGCTACAGGAATTATCGGCTATCCGCAAGGAGGGCAAACTGATGCCTTATCTCCGGCCTGATTCCAAATCACAAGTCACGATTGAATACGATGATAAAAATAACCCCATCCGTATAGACACCATTGTCGTTTCTACACAGCACGACCCGTTTGATGACGATGCTGACCGGATGCAGGCAAAAATTAAGGAAGATATTGAAAAAATCCTCATCCCGCGGGTCAGGGCGCAGATACCGGAGAGGATACAGCAGTTATTCCGCAATCATCATAAATTGTTGGTCAACCCCACAGGTATGTTTGTGATCGGCGGCCCGCATGGTGATTCAGGCCTCACCGGCCGGAAGATCATCGTGGATACCTATGGAGGGCGCTGCGCCCATGGCGGCGGAGCTTTTTCGGGCAAAGATGCCTCCAAAGTCGACCGTTCGGCGGCCTACGCTACCCGGCACATTGCCAAAAACCTCGTCGCCGCCGGTGTGGCCGGCGAGGCGATCGTACAGGTGGCTTACGCTATCGGTGTGGCGCAACCGGTAGGATTTATGGTCAATACACATGGCACGGCCAGGGTTACCAAACGCAACGGAAAAATGATGTCCGATAAAGACATCTCCGAGATCGTATTCCGGCTTTTCGACCTCCGCCCCTATTCCATAATCAAAAAATTCGGCCTGCTAAACCCTATCTTCCTTCCCACTGCCACTTACGGCCATTTCGGCCGGGATCATTATACCGGTGAAGCGGAGGTTTATTTTAAAGACAAAGATACTGTCGCACGTGTCGTTGATGGTAAAACACGATACTTCAAAAAAGTTGAGTTCTTCGCATGGGAAAAGCTGGATGCCGTTGAGAAGATCAGGCGAGCCTTTCGCATGGACGATTGAGCATGGACGATGGACGATGGACGATTTAATTGAATAATTTATCATTTTATATTGAAGCTGAGAGTCTATATTCTGTCGTTTTGTCTGCTTTTTTCGGCTGCGGCTTTCGGGCAGCGGGGTGTGCAGATCGCGTTGCTGAAGTACGGCGGCGGGGGTGACTGGTATGCCAACCCCACCTCGCTGACCAACCTCATCCGTTTTTGCAACGAAAATCTTAAAACCAATATTGAAAAGGACTATGCAACGGTTGATGTGGGCAGTCCCGAGATCTTCAATTATCCCTTCGTTCACATGACCGGTCACGGGAATGTGCTGTTCAGCGAGCCGGATGCCATGAACCTCAGGAATTATCTCATTGCCGGAGGGTTTCTCCATATCGATGATAATTACGGCATGGATCCCTATGTCCGGCCGCAAATGAAAAAAGTATTCCCTGAACTTGATTTTGTCGAGCTGCCCTTCGACTATCCCATTTATCATCAGAAATACAGCTTTCCGAATGGCCTGCCAAAAATCCATGAGCATGACGGCAAACCGCCGCAGGGATTCGGCCTGATCTACGAAGGCAGGCTTGTTTGCTTCTATTCCTATGAAACCGACCTGGGAGATGGCTGGGAGGATATCGAAGTACACAACAACAGCCCCGAGACCCACCTGAAAGCGTTAAAAATGGGAGCGAATTTGATCAGTTACGTTTTTAGGAAGTGAGTGCCGGGTTCCGGGCTGCAGATTGCATCGGTTTACGGGAGGCCAACTTCGAGCAGAAAGTGTTGGCGGCTGGGTAAAGCCGCTGGGTCTAAATGTGTAAACCAAATAACTATAAATATGTAAACTGAAATGTTTAATAAATGTAAAATAGTACTATTTTTGCATTTTTAATTATCCATGGATTATAAACAACGAATATCAGACAAAGAGTTACAGCGAAAACTTAACGCTTCGGGAGCAGTGCTGATTCGAGGCGCAAAGGCCTGTGGGAAAACCGAATCAGCAAAACAATTAGCTAAGAGCGTGCTAAATGTAGACAGAGACGAACAGGTAGAGGCTCTCATCGGCACTGCACCCAAACGTTTGCTCCTGGGCGAAACGCCTCGTCTGATTGACGAATGGCAAGCACAACCCAAACTTTGGGACTACATTCGCCACGAAATAGACGATCGTCGTAAAAGTGCACAATTCATTCTCACAGGTTCTGCAAATCCGGAAGAATCCGTAAAAATGCACTCAGGTGCTGGCAGGTTTACCATTGTTGATATGCGTACAATGTCGTGGCAGGAATTAGGCTTTTCGTCAGGAAAAATAAGTCTGGCGAAACTCTTTGAAGGCGAAAAGATTGATGTTTATGACAACCCTACCGGCCTGGAGTTTATCATCGAGAAATTAATTATTGGAGGTTTTCCCACTCTCTTAGATAAAAATATATCACAGGCAACCGACTTAAACCGTTCTTATATAGAATTACTTGCCGAGGTAGATATTAGCAGGGTTTCCGATGTTAAGCGCGACCCTGTAAAGGTAAGAAGCCTGCTGCGCTCGCTTGCCAGAAACACCGCAACATTAGTGGATATTTCCGCTTTGGAAAGCGATATCCGTGAAAAGGAGAACGGAGGCATTACACGACCAACCGTTTATGATTATCTTGATGCCCTGAACCGCTTGATGATTGTGGAAGATCAACCTGCCTGGAACACGCATATCCGATCATCGTCTTCATTACGAAAAGCGTCAAAACGACATTTTACAGATGTTTCTTTGGCTGTCGCTGCGTTGGGAGCAGACGAAAATTCACTGCTAAACGATCTGAATTTTACAGGATTTTTATTTGAGTCGCTCGTTACGCACGAATTACGAGTATATGCGCAGGCGAATGATGCCAAAGTATATCATTATCGCGATTCGAGTGGTTTAGAAGTGGACTGCATTGTTCAAAAATACAATGGCGACTGGTGCGCTTTTGAAATAAAACTCGGTACAGGGCAATATGACGAAGCTGCAGGAAGCCTCAAAAAGTTAGTTTCGATATTGGACACAAAGAAAATAAAACTACCCAAATCGCTCAACATAATAACAGGAACAGGAATAAGTTACACCAGAAACGACGGTATAAACGTAATTTCATTGGCATCCTTAGGTGCCTTCTGAAGTAAGCAGGAACCCCGAAGGGGCGAAGGACTTGAACTATCAGGATTTCAACGCCGCGATTTGTGCTTCAATCACGCTGATCCGGGCTTCCGCGTCGGCTTGTTTTTTGCGCTCCAATTCGATAACTTTTGCAGGGGCGCTGCTCATGAAGCGTTCGTTATTCAGTTTAACCATTACCGAGGCCAGGAAGCCTTTGGTATA
>Ga0114946_10000285_pt1 | contig 32525 bp, 22 predicted proteins | sample WalLakDeSediment_FD_88676 | JGI IMG/M metagenome (GOLD analysis project Ga0114946, IMG submission 88676) | Lake sediment microbial communities from Walker lake, Nevada to study Microbial Dark Matter (Phase II) - Walker Lake 11/02/13 Deep Sediment | ecosystem: Environmental > Aquatic >... | reverse complement strand
TAGAGCCACCCAGACCCGGCGCATCAGCCGCCGTTTGTGCTGTTCCGACCAGATCTGACGCATGGCTTCGCGGCCATACCGCCAGGTAAAGGGCGAGATAAAGGTCTCGTGGTCAAAAGCCGGGGTCATTTTCCCCTCTTGCCAGGACGAAGGTGTTGGTCGTCCGTCGTTGGTCGTTGGTCGTTGGTCGTTGGTCGTTGGTCGTTGGTCGTTCGTCGTTCGTCGTTATGACTGCTTTTGGCTTTGTTCCCGGCGGATTTCGCGCCGGTATTGACGCTGTAAGGCGCGGGTCTCTTCGATTAACCGCTGACGTTCGGCCTCCAGGCGAGCCAAAATGAGAGTGTTTCTTCTGCGCTGTTCTTCGGTTAAATCCTCTTTCCGCTTGCTCATTTGTTCCTCTCCAGGTTTGTATGAACGGGGTGGGTAGGGAGGGTTGCGCATCACTTATGATGCGCAACCCTCCCTACCCAATTCTATCGCAATACTTGGTAATTGGGTGCTTCTTTGGTGATCAGAACGCCGTGGGGATGGCTTTCCAACAGGCCGGCGTTGGTAATCTGAATGAAGCGCGCCTTTTCCCGCAGTTCGGCCAGACTGGCCGCACCAACGTAGCCCATGCCAGAGCGCAGGCCGCCCATCATCTGGTAGATAATGTCGTCCAGTCGCCCTCTGTAGGCCACGCGCCCTTCGATGCCTTCAGGTACCAGCTTGTTCCGTTCGGCGTTACGACCAGCGGCCTTCACACCGCTGCCATACCGGTCGGCGCCATGCCCTTGCATTGCGCCCAGGCTGCCCATGCCCCGGTAAACTTTATACCGCTTGCCTTCATACAAAATGATGTCGCCCGGGCTCTCCTCCAGACCGGCTAACATCGAGCCGAGCATGACGGCATCGGCCCCGGCCGCCAGGGCTTTGACAATGTCGCCACTGTATTTGATGCCGCCATCGGCAATGCAGGGGATATTCTGCTTGCGGGCCTCGGCGGAGCATTCCATGATGGCGGTGATTTGGGGCATGCCGGCCCCGGAGATGACGCGGGTGGTGCAGATAGAGCCGGCGCCAATGCCAATTTTGACCGCGTCGGCGCCGGCGTCAATGAGGGCGCGGGTGCCCACGGCCGTGGCCACATTTCCGGCAATTACGGGCAGGTGGGGGTAGCGCCGCTTGGCTTCGCGTACCGTCTCGATAACCAGAGTACTGTGGCCGTGGGCGGTGTCTACCACCACTACATCCACCCCTTTGTCCGCTAACTGTTCCAGCCGGTTGAGGCCGCCCTTGCTTACGCCAATGGCCGCCGCGCAGAGGAGACGGCCGTTGCTGTCCGACACGGTATTGGGATAATCTAGCTTTTTGAGAATGTCCTTGACGGTAATCAGACCCTTGAGACGGCCGTCCTGGTCTACCAGCGGCAATTTCTCGATGCGGTGCCGGTGCAAGATCTCTTTAGCCTCGTTGAGCGTGGTGCCCACCGGTGCGGTGATCAGATTCTTGTGGGTCATGTAGTCGGCAATGGGCTGCGGGCCGGGTTCGACAAAACGAATGTCGCGATTGGTGAGAATGCCCACCAGACGGCCGTCATCATCGGTGATGGGCACGCCGGAAATGCGGTAGCGGCTCATCACCATTTCGGCTTCGCCTAAGGTGGCTGTGGCCGGCAGCGTCACCGGATCGACAATCATGCCCGCTTCCGAACGTTTCACCTTATCTACTTCTTCGGCCTGTTCCTCTGGCGCCAGGTTGCGGTGCAGAACGCCCACGCCCCCCAACCGGGCCAGGCCAATGGCCATGCCCGCCTCCGTAACTGTATCCATGGCGGCCGACAAAACGGGAATATTTAGCTGTAAATCACCTGCCAGGCGGGTGCTTAAATTAACGTCGGCCGGCAAAACGTTGGACATGCCTGGCGTCAACAGGACGTCATCAAAGGTAAGCGCCACTTCAAAGCGATTCATTTTACTCTCCGTTCTTCTCTTCAGACGCGCGGCGGGGTTTGGGCTTTACGGCCCGGCGGCGACGGCGACGGGTGCGGCCGCTTTCCGGCAGTTTGCCATACAGATAGAGCAGCACCATAACCCCAGCCAGGGCCAGACCAATGGCCAGCAGCATGGAGTAGGTGATGGGGCTGCTGCCGATGACCGGCTGATCGGGCCGGAACAGCTCGATCCAGGCGCGGCCGCCGCCCCACCAGATTAAAAAGGCGCCGAAAATTGTGCCCGGCCGCCAGCTATCCCGAAAACGATTGTTCAGGTACAACAGACCTACAAAGCCCACCAAGAGCCAGAGCGACTCGTACAAAAAGGTGGGATGAAACCGGGTTTCGGCCGGGTAAGTCACCAGGTCATTGTAAGGGAAAATGCGGAAGGGAAATTCGATCAGGATGCCCCAGGGCAGGCTGGTTGGCGGCCCGTACAGCTCCTGGTTGATGAAGTTACCCCAGCGACCTATGCCCTGGGCCACGAGCAGCGCCGGGCCGGCCACGTCAGCATAATGCCAGAAGCGCAGCTTGCGCCAGCGCAGATAAGCCACAGCAACCAGGGCCGCGCCGACAAATCCACCCAGAATATTGGCCCCGCCGCCGCGAATGTTGACAATATCCCGCAATGTCTGATATTGGGCGCATTGGCCGGCGAAGCAGTCCTGGGCCACGTACCAGAGGCGGGCAAAAATAAAGCCGGTAATGACCACGATGAGCAGGCCGTTGTAAAACTCATCGGCGCTCTGGCCTCGCCGCTCAATCTCTCGACCGGCCCACCAGGCCCCCAGGGCAATGCCCACGGTGACGATGATGCCATACCAATAGATCGCAAAACCGTCGCCAACGGGAATGGTAAAGGCTACGGGGTCAATCTTCAGAAAATCTAACATACCTCTCCTCTGTTTTCTTTATGTAGCTATTAGCTCGGGCTAACGGCTAGAAGCTAACCGCTAATGGCTAACAGCCAATAGCTCATTCAATATACCCCAGGCCGCGCAGCCGCTGCAAGAGGTGTTCATCTACTTCGGCGTCAACGGCCATGCCGGTCGTCAGGTTGTCCCGCTGCCGTTCAACCTGGCTGGTTAGCTGGTTGAGACGGAAATTAAGGGTGGCCGTTGCCGCCGGCCGATCGTCAAGCAGATTGGCCAATTCTAACGGATCGGCCTGCAAATCATACAGCTCACGGGCAGCGTTCTCGAGCTGAATCAATTTTTGCTGCTCCTGAACGATGGCCCGTCGCAGCGTCTGGCAGCCGAATGACTCAATCAGATCGGGGCGGCGGCGCTCAATCGCCTTGACAAAATTGAGCGGCGGGTAAATTTCGGCCAGGGCACTGCTCTGTTCGGGGTCACGGCCGTTAATCGTTTCGCCCAGGGTTAGTCCGTGCACCTCGGCCGGCGTTACCCCGGCCAGCTTTTCTGGCAGCATGCCAACCGCATCCAACATGGTGTGATAGACCCGGCGCGTGCTCACCGGCGTGCTAATGCGCCGCCCGGCCGGCCAGCGCTGCGGCCATTGAACCATGAGTGGTACGTGTACCAACTCCTGGTAGCCGACAAAAGCGTGACCCATATAGCCATGCTCACCCAGGCTGTCGCCATGATCGGCAACAATGAGGGTGAGGGTATTGTTTCGCCGGCCACGTTCGGCCAGTAAATCGAGCAGCGGGCCAAGATAGGCGTCCTGATAGGCGACTTCGGCGTCATACATGTCGTTGAGGACACGGCTTTCCAGCTCGGTTAGCGGCTCTTCCAGGGGAGACTGCCAGCGGAAGGCGTCCCGGTTCCAGCGGCTCATAATCGCCTGGGCTTCCCGATCGCGGCGCATGTAAGGGGCTACTTTGTCCACGAACTCTGGCGGCGGCCAGAAGGGTAGATGGGTTTCCATCAGATTCAGGAAGAGAAAGAGCGGCCGTTTGTCGCTGCCTCTCTCCCGTTTGGCCAGAAAGTGGCGGACATCTTTGACCGAGCGCTCATTCTGCCCCTTGAAATTAGCCAGTTTGGACCAGAGCGGCGTGAAAAGCGGATTGAGCGAGATGCTAAAGGCAAGGTCTGATTGGCCAAAGAAGTTTTGAATGGGGTAAGAGATGCGGCGCAAGAATTGGGTGTAGCGTTCGGTCAGATGGTTGAGTGGCCAGGGTAGATTGGTGGAGCTTTCCGGCAAACTGGGGAAGGCGCCACCATAATTGTAGAAGGTATCGAATCCCCGCTTGAAGCCGTTGTTCAGGATGCCAACCAGTGGATTATTGCAGAAGCCAACAGTCTGGTAGCCGGAGGTCCGCAAGACTTCGGCCAGATGGGGCCGATCCGGCCCGAGGCTTTGGTGGGATTGGGTGACCTGGTGGGCTGTGGGATAGAGACCGGTAAACATAGAGGCGTGACTGGGCACAGTCCACTGGGCCGGCGCAATGGCTTGTTCAAAAAGGACAGCCTGGTCGGCAAATCGGTCTAAGTTAGGGGTTAAGCTGTTTTGACGGTGATGGCCATAGCTACCCAGCCGGTCAGTGCGCTGGGTATCCAGGACGATAAAGATGATATCGGGACGTTTCATAAACAATTGTGATGGTTGCTGCTGGCCTGGCCGCTACCTGACGGCCGCGGCTGGCCGGGTATATTACAATCCAAACCAGGCCAACAAGTTGGTTAACAAGTTGCTCTGCACGGCCGTGGGCAGAGCTGTGAAGGGAAACAGCAGCACCGCCAGCCGGAAATCCTCTTCAGCAGTTACCAGCCCCAGCGGCATACCGCTGTTAGGGCTGGCTGGGCCATGAACAATGAACAATTCGCCTTCGCCGGTGTCATCATCTTCGGTAGACGTTACCTGATAGCTCTGGTTGAGCGCCACGACTTGCTCGCTGCTGAAGCCGGCCAGGAGCACCGGATCGTCACCGACGAACTGGATGTCGACCAGCGTTACCAGTTCGGCCGGTTCCAACAGCGGCGGTGTTGCTCCTAGCAGCAGCAGATAACCGCCTTCTTCCAGATACTGGAGGATGACAAAGGTATCCTCGTCAAAGAGGCTGAACTGATGGCGATAATCGCCGGAATCCCAGATGAGCAGGTCATAGCCGTTGAGGCCGTTGGGTGAAAGGGAACCGTCCGCGGTTGAACTCCAGACGGTCACCTCATAGCCAGCCGCAATAAGTATGGCTTGCAGCTCTTCGGCGCTGGTAAAGCCGGTTGTTTGTGGTGTGCCATCATCGGCTGCCAGGATAAAGATCCGGCCTTCGCCTCTGGTCAGGCCGTTGCCGCCATTGTTGCCCGATTCGCTGCCGGTCAGGGTTAGCTCGTAGCTGCCCGCTTCACCAAAATAGTCGTATATTAGGATGGTGTAGCTGCCGGCGCTCACTTCAATGCCCAACAGCTCTTCGCCCTCACCCTGCAAATTACGATCGGCCCAATCGATCAGGTAGCCGTCAGGCCCATACAGTTCTAAGACCAGATCGAGTGGTGAATCGGCCGCCACGCTGACGATGATATCCACTTCGGCCCGCCCGGTGGCGTCAAAGGTCCAGGTGTGTCTTTCATCAAGAGCCAGGGAGCCGGAGACGGTTTCATCCAGTTCGATGCTGCCCTGATCCAGGGCATCGAGATCGGGTGGTTCAGACTCGGTAACGCTGAGGGTGTAGCTGCCGCTTTCGCCGAAATAATCGCGCACGACAATGATATAACGGCCGTCATCGGGAATATTGATGGTTGCTAGCCGCTCCTCATCACCTTCAAAAGCCCGGTCGGCATAATCAAGCAGTGCGCCATCCGGATCGTAAAGCTCCAGAATCAGGTCCAGCTCATCCCCTTGCGCCACAAAATCGAAACGACCCGGCCCGCCGCTAAAATACCAGGCATCGCCGCGATCCCGGCCCAGTTCGCCGCTAACGCTCTCACCCACGGCAATTGTGCCGCGCAGATCGGCATCCAGATCAGCCAGGGGATCATCCTCGTCGTCATCTTCATCACGCGGCCGTTCATCCCGCGGGGCAGGGGCGCCGCCCGTTTCCAGCTTGGCCTCCAGCTCCTCATTGCTGACGCCGCTGGGACAGAGCGCCAGATTGTCCTGGAGGAAACATTGTTCCAGAGCGGAGCTGGCATCGAGGCTGATCAGGCGCAGCAGCCGCTCGACACTGTTTTCCAGACCTTCCTTGCTGGCGGCCAAAACCACCATATGGTGACGGCCGTCAGCCGCATGCAGCGCCAGCAAGACCGTACCCGACATTTGTACCCGCCCCAACGGTGACTGGATCAGGCGCAAATCCTCGCCATTGTCCGCCTCTACATCATTGTTCGCCTGATTGTTGCCATTATCGTTGCCATTATCATTGCCATCATCGTTGCCGTTTTCCGCCTCGTCATCACTTTCCAGCGGCGGATCGATGATCAGCTCAATGTTGAGCGCCCCCAGAATAGCAGCCGCTTCCTCAGCCTGATTGTAGAGGCCCAGGTAGAGACTGTTGTGACCACGCTGGGGAGCGGCCGTCAGGTTTAGCTGCTGACCGATGTTGCGGAACGCGGTTTGCAGGGCGATGATTTCGTCGAAGGCATCTGGTCCCAGATCGGGCTGCCCGGTGTAGATCAGGTCAACCGGCCCCCGGAAGAAAAAGGGAAAATCGGCCAGGGTGAAGCTGCGCTCAGTTTCTGTCGTCAAAAAGTCGGCGATGCGGGCAATGAATTGGCTGTTGTCAAAAACGGTGTAGTAGGGTTCAGTCAGGAAGCTCAGATCGCCCAGGGCCAGTACCCGGCCCTGGCCACCCACGGCCGCCAGGTTAAGCCCGCCGGCCCGGTCCGTGGCTGACGACCAGGTGTTATCATCCCCCAGCAGCAGCGGGATGCTGCCGGGACCGGTCTGGATGGAATGGCTGCCATAGAAGACAACTTTCTCCAGCCCGTCGGTCAGTGGATGTTCGGCAAAGCTGCCGTCGGCCAGGATGATATTGCGGAAATTGCCCTCGTTTTCGATGGTGTTGTAAAGATAGTCGCCGTTAAAGGTCAGGCCGAAAGAGCGGGAAAGGCTGTTGAGCGGAAGCTGAGCGGTGTCAATGAAATAGCGAAAATCGAAGACGCCTTCTTCAATGCGCAGATCGAAGCGGGTGGGATCGCCAACCAGCAGCATACGGCCGCCTCGATCCACAAACTGGGTTACGGCCGTTACCTCAGCCGGGCTAAATGATTTGAGCGGAGCAATGACAATGTAGGCGCTGGCCGAACGGAGCGCCCCGGCCAGGTCGCCGCTCTGATGGGTTCGCAGCTGGTAACCGCGCGCCGCCAGACGGCCGTCCAGGTAGGCAATCTCGCTCAAGTCAAACGAATTGGCATGAGCCCGATCCAGCAGAACGTAACCAGCCCCGGGAGTCGCCGCGTCGACAAACAGGTTGGCGGCCGGCGTAGGCACATAATCCACGATACCCAGCGGCTGGTAAACGGGTGGCGCCGGGCGCTGGTTAACCAGATTGCCCAGAAATCCGTATTGCTGCACATAGCGGAAGCCAAAAGGCAGCAGCAGCATTAAGCCAAAAACGAGGGGGGCCAGGATAAGATAGATTGCTGTTCGGCGCATGTCACGTTCCTTACTGGGTGGTGATTGATTACTGCCCCGGTTCAATATGGCGATAATAGAGGCCGGTGGGTAGGCCCACGGGCGGCGCCCATAATCTTTGCAGGTCAAGTGGCGGCGGTTGGTAACGGCCGTAGGCGACTGAGTTCGCGCTGTCAAACACCAGCGGGTACAGCTCAACCGTCTCGTGGTGGCGCAGCCCGGCCAGCTGGGCCGCCCGCTGGATGGCCTCTTCAGTGGAGAGCAGCCCGTCAATCAGACCCATGGCCTCGGCCTGCACACCGGTGTAAATTTCCGCCCGCGAGAGAACGCTGCTGTCTACGTTGAGTTTGTCACCCCGACCTTGTTCAATGGCGCTGAGAAAGGTGAATTTGGCCATTTCCACCTGGCGGACAAAACCATCTTGGGTGCCGCCAAAGGCCTTGTACGGGCCGGACGTTACCAGATCATCTTCAATGAAGACCGGCCCTGGCAAAAAGGCAATCACCCCAATGCTGCCGATGGAGGAAGTGGGCTTGGCGTAGATTTCATCAGCCGCGGCGGCCATGTAATAGGCCCCGCTGGCGGCGACAATATCAATGTTAGCCACGACCGGCAACGTCTCCCGCGTATGCAGCACGTCTAAGAACAGCTCTTCACTGAAGGCCGCCGATCCGCCCGGACTGTTGATGATCAGCACCACGGCCTTAATGGCCGGATCTTGACGGGCATAGGCCAACTGCTGCGTAATTTCGTTTGCCGTTAGACTAAAGATGTCATACGATAGGCGAATAATACCGACCTGTGGTTTAGGCAAGGCGCGCGGCGCTAAAAAGAGACCGGCCGCCAATGGTAGGAGGATCAGCAGGAAGAGCGAAGCGAGTAAACGCAGTGGCGACCCGGATGGAGTTTCATTCTCGGCCATAGGTTGCTCCTGAAAGGTTATGAAGGTTGCGGGACAACGGATGAACGTTGGGTCATGGTCTTTTGACGTCAGCCAAAACAGAACAATTGCTTTGCCATTTTGATAACTATAGCATGATAGCATGGTGGGGGGGCTATCGCAACAATTTTATGCAGATCAGCCATCTTTCTTTGACCAATTTTCGCAATTACGGCCGTCTCGAATTGGATTTGCCTTCTGGCCCAACCCTGCTGTATGGTGCCAACGCTCAGGGTAAGACCAATCTGCTTGAGGCTGTTTACTATCTGGCCACGGCCCGCTCGCCCCACGCCGACCAGGATCAGGAGCTGATCAACTGGGAAGCAGGTGACCTGGATGATCTGGCGGTGGTCGGTCGTCTGGTGGCCCAGCTGGATACGCGTGACGGCCGTAAACAGATTGAAATGCGACTTATTCGTGAGCAGCGGGGGTCAACAACCAGTTTTCGCCGCGAGGCGCTGGTGGATCGGCGCAAAGTGCGGTTAATGGATTTGCTTGGCCATCTGCGTGTCGTTCTCTTTCTGCCGGAGGATGTGCAGATTGTTACCGGCTCGCCGGCCGGCCGGCGTCGCTACCTGGACGTGACCCTTTGCCAGACCGATGCTGCTTACTGTCGCGCTCTGTCGAAATACAACAAGCTGCTGGAGCAGCGCAACGCCTTGCTGCGCCGCATTGCCGAGTTTGGCCACGGCCGTGACCTGCTGTCGATCTACAATGAAAAAATGGTACAATTGGCCTGTCAGATCTTCACACGTCGGGCTGCTTTTTTGGCCGAGTTGGGCCGCGAAGCTCAGCGCCTTCATTATGAGCAGTTGACTCAGGGTCAGGAAACGATTCGTTTACATTATTTACCTCGCTGGCAGGTCGTGCCTGGCAATGGCGCTGCCCTGGCAGCCGCGGCGGAGATGGCTGAACGGGGCAGTTGGCTGGCTCAACGGCGCGACGACATTGAGCTGATCAGGGCTGAATTTAGCCGGGCGCTGCAGGCGGCCCAAGCGCAAGATTTGGCCCGAGGCAGCAGCAGCGTTGGTCCCCATCGTGATGATTGGTCGTTTGAGGTCAACGGCCGTGACCTTAGCCGGTATGGATCGCGTGGGCAACAGCGTACGGCCATCCTTTCTTTGAAACTGGCTGAGATTGACTGGATGACGGCCGTGGCCGGCGATGCCCCCGTTCTTTTGCTGGATGAAGTAGTAGCTGAATTGGATGAAACCCGTCGCGCCCTCCTTCTTGACAGTGTACGAACCGTAAACCAGGCCCTGCTAACGGCGACCGACTTGAATATGTTTACCGGTTCATTTCTACAGGAAGCCGCGGCCCTGCGGGTAATCCAGGGACAAATACAGCCCAACGCAACGACTGTTCAGGCCTGATTTGTTCGGGCTGGACAGCAAGTTGCCGCTGGCAATAACGAGGTAATACAACCGGTCGGCAGACGACCCACCTGATGTCATATGGCTACCAATAACAATAACAACGCTGGCACTATTCTGGTGGTGGACGACAATGACGGCAACCGGCAGTTGTTCGCCTCGCAGCTTCAGTCACGCGGTTATCAGATTCTGCAAGCTGACAACGGTTTGACCGGTATGGAGCTGGCCCAACAGCTCCGACCTGACATCATTTTGCTTGATGTCATGATGCCCGGTGTTGACGGCTTTACTGTATGTACGCAGCTAAAGGCTGATCCCCAGACCAGCGCCATTCCCATTGTTATGGTTACGGCGTTGCGCGATGTGCAGCACCGCATCAAGGGGATTGAAGCAGGGGCCGATGAGTTTCTATCTCGCCCCTATCATCGGGAAGAGCTGCTGGTGCGGGTAAAGGCGCTCGTCCAGCTGAAGCGCACCCGGGCCAGATTAGAGGAAGAGCGCAACCGGCTGCAGCTGCTTTATGATGTCAGCCGGGCCACGACAACTCAGTTTGACCTCACGGCTATGATGATGCAGATCATCACCCATACCCAGGCGGCCGTGGGCGCCGCTAAGGGCATTATCTTGCTGCTGAATGAAACAGGCGAGGTAACCCACAAGATAACCATTCGCGCCGGTCAAAAGCCGGTGGTCGCCACCCATATCACGCCTGATGTACTGCGCTGGGGTTTGCTGGGCTGGATCATCCGCCAAAATCAGCGGGTGACCATTGATGACGTGAGCCAGGATGAGCGCTGGTTCCCGCTGCCAGATGAGGAGGCTTCGACTGACTCGGTTATTGGTGTGCCCCTCTCCAGGGTAAACCGGGTGGTGGGAGCGCTGCTGCTGATCCACCCGCAAACGGGCTATTTTCGCGAGGAACATCTGTCTCTCCTGTCCACAATTGGCGCTCAAGTTACGGCCGCCATTGAGAATGCCTATCTGTTTGTGGAAGTAAGCGAACAGCGGCGTAAACTGGCCGCCATTCTGGCCCAATCAACTGATGCCATTATCACCGCGGACCAGGAGGGCCTTATCACCTCTTTCAATCAGTCTAGCGAACGCTTTTTCAACTTGCGGGCGGCCGACCTGGTTGGCCGGCGACTGGTTGACCAACCCCAGCTGGCCGTCTTGAAACCCCTGTTTGCCCAGGCCAAAGAGCAGCCAATCACCCAGGAAGTCTACCCTGACGACAAGCGGGTTTTAAACGCCAGCATCTCACCGGTGCGGGATGTAGGCTTTGTCGTCGTGATGCAGGATATCAGCCGGCTGAAGCGGCTGGAGCAGATTCGACTGGAACAGGAGAGGCGCGAAAAAGAACTTGTCAAGCAGACTTTTTCGCGCTACATGGGGCCGCGGCTGGTGGAACATTTGCTGACCACGGAACCGGGCCTGCTGGCCCGGCGTGAGCGGCTTCGAGCCGTGGTGCTCTTTGCCGATTTACGCGGCTTCACCCGCATGATTATGCGCGTCGAGCCCGACATGGCCATTTTGACCCTCAATGAATTCTTCACTAACATGACCGATGTCGTTCACGAGTTTGAGGGCACGATTTTTGACCTGGCCGGCGATGAGCTGATGGTGGGCTTCAATGTCCCCATGGATCAACCGGATGCCCCCTACCGGGCTTTTTTGGTGGCCATCACCATGCAGCGCCGCTTTGAAACGCTGCGGCGTGACTGGCTGGAGCAAATCGGTACTGACCTGGGGTTAGGCGTCGGTATTGACGAGGGAGATGTTGTTGTCGGTAATGTGGGCGCCGAAGCGCGGATGAACTTTGCCATGGTGGGGGAGGCAGTTAATACAGCTCACCGGCTGGTTGAAATGGCCGAGCACGGCGAAATTATCGTCTCAGAGCAGGTGTACAAGGCAATTATTAGCCGGCTGCCGGAGTTGGCCGAAGCCGAGCTATTCATTCCCCGACCGCCGGTGGTGTTGAAGGGCAAAACAGAGCCACAAATGCTTTACCAGGTGCGTTTGGAAGCTGTTGATAAAATCCTATCTATCTATTAACTGGCTGTAGGCGGATCAGCGCAACGGCCGTTTGGCGGGGATGCCGGGACGACGTGGGTACTTATCGGGCGTGGGGCTGCTTTTGGGTACGGCAATCAAGTAACGACTGCTGCTCTCACCGGGCAGGGTGACCGGCTGCCAGCGCGCATCGCCGCCACCTAGCGTCTGGACGGCCGCTTCGGCCGTGGCCAGCTCGCTCACGGCTGACTCCCCTTTCATAGCCAGCATGGCGCCCCCCATACGGCAGAGTGGCAGCAGGTATTCAGCCAGAACAGGCAAGGCGGCTACAGCCCGGGCTACAGCCCAGTCGTACTGCTCCCGGTGAGCGGGATCGCGCCCCAGGAGTTCGACCCGTTCATTGAGGATAGAAACCTGTTTTAGCCCTAATTCGGTGACGGCCGTTTCCAGAAAGCGGCATTTCTTGCCAATGCTCTCCACCAGCGTGAGCTGTAAATCAGGGAAGACTATTTTTAGGGGTATCCCAGGAAAGCCAGCTCCCGTACCGACGTCGATCAGGCTATGGCCGTTGAGCGACCCGGTGACTAGTGTACAACTCAATGAATCAAGAAAATGACGGCTCTGTACCGCCACCGGATCGGTGACGGCCGTTAAGTTCATCTGCTCGTTCCAGGCCAGCAGCAGCGATTGGTATTGGCCGAACTGCTGCTGTTGGTCAGCTGTTAAGGTCAGGTTCCACGCCTGTGCCCCCCTGACCAGAATGGCTAAATCGGCTGTCGCCATGTTAGCGGTTGCGCTCCAGATCTTTAATGGCAGCTTCCACTAGATACGTGTCATACTGCTCGCCACCGAACAGCGCTGGGGTGTGGTTGACCCAGACGTGACGCAGTAAATAGTTGGCCTGGGCGAACAAAGGGGCAATCGGCTGCAAGCCATCGGGGCCGAAGAAGATGTTTTCGGCCTGCCGGTAGAGCCGCTCTCTTTCGGCCAGAGACTGCGTGGTGGCGGCTCGCCGGATGAGATCGTCGGCCTCGCTGCACGACCGGCTCTGCCGGTTTTCACTGTCAGTGCAGTGCAGCACGTCACTTAGCCAGTTATGGGCATCAGGATAGAAACCATCCCAACCCAGATCCCACAGGTCCGGCCTTAGACTGGGAGGGGCGTCGCGACGGGTGTTGGCCATTAAGGTGCCAAACTGAACCTGCTCAATGATGATCTGATCTTGATTGCAGCCTAGAACATCCAACCACATTTCACGCACCACTTCGGCCTGCTGCAAAGCCAGGTCCGAGGAGCTTACCAGGTAGGTGATGGGCGGCATGAAGCGGCAATCCCGGTAGGGGCTGGCCGCCATCTGCTGGCGGGCGTAGTCAGGGCTGTAGCCGGTACCAACCTCGGTGACCGGAGGGGCGCCCAAGACGCCCGGTGGTGTAAAGTGGCGCATTGGTAGACCGCGACCGCCGTACACTTCGCGCAGAAGGCGTTCCCGATCTATGGCAGCGCTGAAGGCTCGCCGCACTTCGGCGCTGCGAAACACCGGACTGTTGAAGTTAAAGCCGAGGTAAAAAACAGTCTGCGAGGAGACCAGCAGGGCGCGCGCTGAATGGCGGCGCAAAATAGCACTGCGTTCCGCCGCCGGCAGTGGACTGAGGTCCAGGCTGCGGTTCTCCCACAACTCAAATGCGTCGGTGTCAACATCCAGATGCAGAATATTGACCGTGTCCACATTTCCCGGGCTGGTCAGGGGCCAGAAAGGATTCCGCTGCAAGACGGTTAATGTTGTGCCAACCGAGCGGGGGCTGAAAACGAAGGGGCCGCTGCTCCATAGATTCTCCGGTCTGCTCCAATTGTCGCCGCTCTCTGCAACCAGTTCGGCCGGAACCGGCTTCAGTAAACTGGTACTGGTAAGGGTGAGGAAATGGTTGGCCGGCTTGGTAAGGCTTATTTGGACGGTTAGATCATCCAAGGCGCGGACCCCGATCGCCTCGATGTCGGCTGGTGTTGGGGTAGTCAGGCCGCTGACCAGCTCGCAGCCTTCGATTATGTAAAGCAAAAAGCTGTCGGGAGTACTGGTGCGCCGGTCACAAATACGCCGGACCGTGAAGACGATGTCTTCAGCATTCACCGGCCGAACAGCGCGCACTTCCACGGTGTCGTTTGTTGGGACAAAGGGAAGGCTTATGCCTGGGATAACGGGCTGTACCCAGAAAATATCATCTCGCAGGTGGAAAGTCCAGATACGGCCGTTGTCGCCTACGCTCCAGGAAGAGGCCAGGGCGGGCTCAATGGTGTTGTCCTGATGGTTATAACGGGTGAGCCCAACAAAAAGGTTTTCAATGAGATTTTGGGCATTAGCGTTAGCTGTCCGCTGGGGATCCAGGGTGGGAAAATAGCCGCGGAAGCTAATGTCAAGTTCTACCGGCCGGTTGGTTTCCGGATCGGTAATTGGGGTCACCGCCATCTGCACGGTTTGCATGACCACACGAGTAACAACGACTTCTTCCCCTTCGACCTCGACAACGCGGGTTACCACCATTGGTGGCTGGTCGCTGCTGTTCTGGCAGGCTACCAGGAGCCCGGCAAGTCCCACGAGCCAAAGGAGGGTCAAAAAGTAAAGGCGCCTGCCAGCGCGCCGGCAGGCGCGTCGTGCCCAATCTCGGTTAGTCATAGAAGCGTATGCTATCCTATGCCCACACCAGCGACAACTTTTCTCAAGCAAGTGCCCTGGAGTTTTACGGCCGCCAACCAGGTAGAAAACCATAGGCGCTTATCTGGGTAAACTGGCCGGTGGCGATCTCTACCAGCCAGATAGCCGGCGCCTCACTACCCGGTACCAGGCTGCTGCGCATAAACAACAGGTAACGGCCGTCTGGACTCCAGCGGGGCGCGCTGTGATGGTAGAAAGGATCATCGGTCAACGGGGTGGCATTGCTCCCATCAGCCTGTGAATACCAGATCTGCCGGCCCCCACCGCCCAAGCTGCGGGTGAAAGCCAGGTAACGGCCGTCCGGACTCCAGCCAGGACTACCCTCTTCGACCGGCAGACCCGCACTCAAATCAGTGGTACGGCCGCCGACCAGCTCGGTGCGCACCAGATGGTTGTACAACCCCGGTTCCAAATGCTGGGCATCGTCACTGGCCAAAATCGCCTCTTCCCACTGCTCAAAAAAGGAGGGATCGCCGAAGGTCAACTCAGTGTAGATCAGCGAATCCCCCTGTGGTGACCAGCCACCCATCTCGTTTAACTGCGCCGGAATGAGCGCCGGCGGGCTGCCGCCGGTCACGTCCAGCAGGATAATCAAACTGGCATCTGGCTTGAAATAGGCCAGGGTACGGCCGTCAGGAGACCAGCGGGGTGAGTGGCTGAAAGGTGCCGCCAGTGCCGCCGCTACCGACGGCTCCCCGAAAAGGGTAGGGTCATGTGCCGGCCAACTCTGCCCACTCAAGCTGTCCAGCAGCCACACCTCCGGCTGCTGCCCACGGCCGGCGGCGGGCAACCGCTCATAGGCAACAAGCTGGCCATCCGGCTGCGGCCAGGGCTGGCGGCAGACAGTGTCACTACAGGTCAAAAGAACCTCCCTTGCCGGCGGGAAGCGCCGGTGCCGGACAAGATGGGTACGATTTTGGTCATCCAGCAGGGTAAGCAGCAGGGTACGGCCGTCCGGGGCCATGACTGCCTCAACAATCTCCCCCACCTCCCGCAGCCAGATCTCTGGCTCATCCTCCCCTGGTGAGGTGGTCCATATCAGACTACCCGTTTGGTCGGTAGTGACGAAATAAATGTCTGGTTCACCGACCTCAAAAGTCCACTGCCGGCCGCGCCACAGCGGCAGACCATTCTGACCCGGCCAGCCAGCGCGAATGGTAACTGTTAGCTGCTGACCATATGGCCAGCCCGACAGGGGCGCAAACTGAAGCCGACCTTCGCTTATTAGAAACTGGCCATTAACTGAGGGGGTGATCTGCAGGAACTGTTCGGCTGCGGTCAATTCCAAACCGCGGTTCAACCTGAGCTCAATTGGCTGCGCTGCGGAGACGGCCGTGCCCACCGGGCCAAAAGCCAAAAGGCGTGGCGACAACCAGAAAAGCAGCAGCCCCCCGCCAATCAGCAGACCAATCAACCCGATCGCCAGTTCCCAGCGCTGCAGCCTCATGCCAACAACTATAACTGCCGCACCGGCTACCGCCAAAAGCGTTAACGGTCGTCAATCCATCAGGATCTGCGCCCCGAGATTGCCAAACCTGGTTTCGACCGCCTCAACCAGTGGCAGAGCGGGTGATTCTGTAGCCACAGTGGTTGCCGCACTCGCGCTAAAACTGGCGCGCAGTAGTACTCGCTCCTTCGGCCGCGTAGCTCGGACGCGACGGGGTAGAAAGGGCTACCACTGGTGGCGACGCTTGCCGGTACAAGTTGTCGATCGTGTGGTGCAGATCATAGTTGTTGATGTACGCTGCCTGAAAATGTACCTTTTCGCCGCGGCTGATGGCCAGGAAATCGCCACGGCCGAGCAGATAATCGGCTTGACTGTCGACCAGTCCGGTGGCCGAACGGGCCTGGAGGGCGTTGTCCACCCACCCCACGAGCCTGACGGCAAAATGGGAGCGGAGCATCGTTGGCAACGCCGGGCCGCTCCCTTCACGGTAGCTCAGCATCATATGGACGCCAACCCGGTCACCACGCTGGATGAGTCGGGTCAACGGCACCAGAATCGCTTGACCACCCTGCTCCAGCAGATGGTGCAAATTGTCGACCAGTACCAAGATGGTCGGCGTTCGGCTACGCTGCTCTTCCCGGTAAGTAATCTCGTCCTGCAAATAGTGGAGACCGGTAGTTATATCCTCCAGCCGGCTGATCACGGGGGCCAACATGTGGGGCAGGTAGTCCAGTGGCGCCAATATTGGCCGCTGCACGCTGCCGGTAATCCGTTCATCAGGATCGATAACCAGCAGCTGTAAATTGGCCTGCCGGTTGTCTAGTGCCAGGGAAACGGCCGTGCTGCGCAGCAAGCAACTCTTGCCCGCCTCAGCCCGCCCGGCCACCAGGATATGGCTCATTCCCGGTTCGGCCAGGTTGATGAGCACCGGTTGACCGCTTTCGGCGATACCCAGGACGGCCGTGAGGCGTGGCAGGTCGCGATTGGCCTCCATCAACTCCAGCAGGTCAACCGGGTGGTCATTGTCGCGGCTCACCGTCAGTCGCCAGCCATCGGGCTGCGGCTCCAGCTTCAGTATGCTGACCCCCAACGCCTGGGCCAAATCTCGCTTAAGCCCTTGAAGGCGCTCCCAGCCGCTTTGGAGCTGAGCTTGTAAGTCGAAACGTATCGCCTGGGCATCTACGTCACCCCCAGCCACATACGCATCCACCTGATAGCGCGTGAAAACCTCTTCAATTTGCCTGGCCTGTAGTTCCAGGCGGTACTGCAACCGATCATCGGGGGACATTTGCACAACCTCTGTAGACCAAAAAGTCCGACCACGTTGCCGCGCCGGACTTTTGCTAACTCGATACTGCCAGAACGGGTATGTCTACGCTGTCTGGCGAATTACCATCATCACCCGTCCCTGGACGCGCACATCTTGGGGCTGCACGTAAATGGGCTGCATGTGGGGATTGGCGGGCTGCAGCCGCACCTGGCTGCCTTCATGGTAAAAATACTTGAGGGTGGTCGTGTCACTGGGGGTCAGCCAGACGGCCACCATGTCCCCGTTCTGCGCCGTTTCCTGACGGCGCATGATGACGATGTCACCATCATTGACCATAGCGTCAATCATGGAGTCACCCCGGACACGCAGGGCAAAAACATCCTTCGTGTTTTTGGGGAACATGCTTGTACTTAGCTCAATGGCATCACTGTCGTCGTAGACGCCAAAGTTGTCATGTCCCATCTCTACCGGCTGGCTGGCCACAATGTCACCGGCCAGGGGAATCCGTACCATGCTCCGAACCGTCTCCACGGCCGCCTGGTAAAGCTCCAACGCCTTTTCAGTCAGCCGCAGGCCGCGGGAAACCTCCGCATCGCGGCTCAGCAGGCCCATTTCCTTGAGCTTGGTCAGATTGTAGTTGACGACTGAGGTTGAACTAATGTTAGCCGCATGGCCAATCTCCCGAATGGTTGGTGGCCGACTAAACTCCGTGACGTACTCCCAAATATAATCCAGAATTGCCCGTTGGCGTTCAGATAATGACTTCACGCGCTCACTCATAATGACCTCCTTCGCCCTCGGTAGGCGAAAAGAACAAAACCGCTCATTTGTTCTGGAGTATAGCACGAACAACTGTTCGTTGTCAAGCCCTCCAGACCAAAGATTATGTTTATACTTTCCCTCCAATTTTGGCTGTGCTATACTTCCGCTGTAGTGACGGCGTACCGCTCACTGCCGTCTTGATTAAACCACGGGGTACAGTCGGTACCCAGTTGTCATTGGAGAGTCCGTTGTGAAGCATTTCTTATCACTAGCCGATTTAAGCCCAGAGGAGTTGGATGGTTTGTTGAGTCTGGGGCTGCGCCTGAAGGATGAGTGGCGTGCCGGGGGCAACCAGCCAGTGTTGCGCCATAAGAACCTGGCCCTATTGTTCCAGAAACCATCATTGCGAACGCGCGTCTCGTTTGAGATGGCCATGGTTCACTTAGGGGGGTATGCTTTTTACCTTTCGCCCATGGAAGTGAAGATGGGTGGCCGGGAGAGTATTCCCGATGTCGCCCGCGTGCTGTCCAGCTACGTGGATGCTATTATGGCCCGGGTCTTTGCCCACGATCATATCCTGCAGTTGGCCGAATACAGTTCCGTGCCCGTGATCAATGGTTTGTCCGACTATAATCATCCGGCGCAGGGTTTGGCTGATTTGTTTACAATTCGGGAAACGAAGGGTAAGCTGGCCGGATTGACATTAGCTTACGTGGGTGATGGCAACAATGTGGCCCGTTCGCTGCTGTTCGGGGCGATGAAGAGCGGTATGCATTTTCGTATTGCTGCTCCGGAAGGTTACCGGTTGTCGGCTGAGGACTTTGCCCTGGCTAAGTCTTTCCGCGTGAGCGACAGCCAGCAGATTGAATTTGACGCCGATCCGGCAGCGGCCGTAGCCCAGGCCGATGTTATTTACACGGATGTTTGGACCAGTATGGGACAGGAAGAAGAGACCGCCAGACGGCTGGAAGTATTCCCGCCCTATCAGATCAACAGCCAGCTGGTGGCGCAGGCCAAGCCAGACTGTATTGTGATGCATTGTCTGCCCGCGCATCGCGGTGAAGAGATTACCGATGAGGTGGCCGATGGCCCCAACTCGGTCCTCTTCCTGCAAGCCGAGAACCGGATGCACGCCCAAAAGGCAATTCTGGTTGACCTGTTAGCCTGATGTAGTAGCCAATCGGGATGGGGTGTATGACCCGTTTCTGCTGGCCAAATGGAGTTTGACGTGGCGCAAGATCGAATTCGATATGAAGAAGCCCTCAACAATGGGCATTCCTATAGCTGGGATCAACGTTGGCCCGAGGCAATTGCTGCCTTTGAGATGGCGGCGCAAGAACTGCCGCAAGAGCCGGCCCCGCAAGCGGGTTTGGGTATGGTCTATATGGAGTTGGGCCAGTACCAGAAGGCGTTGGATAGCTATATGAAAGCCGCTCGCTTCTCCAAGGGTGATATCATCCACCTCCAACCGATTGCCGAACTGCAAGAGCGGCTGGGGATGCGCGATGAAGCCGGACAGACCTATCAGGCAATTGGGGAGATTCAGATCCGGCTGAAGAAGAATGATGAGGCTATGGCCAGTTGGCTGCGAGCTACCGGCCTCTCGTCCAGCGCGCTCCTGGCTCACCAGCGGTTGGCAGCTGCGTATCAGCGGCAGGGGCATACCCTCAATGCTGTGCAGGAGTACCTGGCGATGGCGCGCATTTTGCAGGGACAGGGCCAACCCGGTCGGGCCATGGAGGCCTGCCAGACCGCCCTGCGGCTCGATCCGCGTAATGTCGAAGTGTTGACGGCCGTCGAATTCTTGCAGCACGGCCAGCCCTTACCCGCCCCCACCACCTTACCGGCGGCCCTCCCCACCACCGGACCATTGATGCCGTTCGAAGAAGAGAGCCGTCGTCGCGATAACGGTCAGGCAACAAAGAACGGCCCGCTGCAGGAAGCCCAACGCAAGGCGCTGGCGCAGCTAGCTGAGGTGGTCTTTAGTGACAGCGATGAGGAGACAGAATCTGGTCATGGCCTGGGCACATTTGAGCGAGATGCGCTGATCAGTCAGGGGCTCGACTACCAGACGCGCGGCCTGCTCGATAAAGCAATTAGCTGTTATGAGCAAGCTATTTTTGGCGGTTTTGAACATGTGGCGGCCCACTTCAACCTGGGCACGCTGCTGCTGGAGCAGAAGCGACTCGAAGATGCAAGTCGTGAGTTCCAGATCGCCATTAAGGAGCGCACTTTTCAACTGGCTAGTAATCTCGCTTTGGGCCAGGTATATCAACTGCGCGGGCGGGTAGAAAAGGCGCTGGAGCATTTTATCACTGCGTTGAAGCTGGCTGACCTCGGCACGGTTAGCCGTGATAGAGCCGGCCAGCTTATAGAGCTATATAACAACTTGACTGAGGCACTTCTGGTTAAGGGGAACCCACAGCAGGCGATTAGCTTCACGAACAGCTTGCTGGCGTTTTTGGATGTTGATGATTGGCAGGAAAAGGTAAAAAAGGCGCGGGTCCGACTTGACAATTTGTCCGGTGGCCAGACAAAGATCTTGGGCGACATCTTGCTGGCCGGATCGCACCATGTGCTTGAATCGCTGCACCTGGGTCAAGAATATGCCGGGCGCGGTTTTTACAGCACGGCCATTGAAGAGACCTACCGGGCCATTCAGCTTTCTCCTGACTATTTGCCGGCGCACCAGCAGCTGGCCGATTTACTGGCCCAACAACAGCGGCGCGAAGCGGCCGTAACCAAGTATGCTGTGATTGGCGACACTTACCGTGTGCGTGGTGATGCCGATGGGGCGGTTTTCGCCTATGAGCGGGCCGCGGAATTGGCGCCCCTTGATCTACAGATAAGAAGCCGGCTGATCGAACTTCTGCAAAGTCAAGGTGACATTGACCGTTCATTGGGACATGCTGTTGCTATGGGTGAGATCTACTATCAACTGGCCCAGGTCGATAAAGCGCGGCAGACCTATAACGAAGCGCTTAAACTGGCTGCTCAAGGAGCTCCAGAGAATAAGTGGCGCAGGCGCCTGCTCCGATTGATAGCTGACATTGACTTGCAGCGCTTTGATTGGCGCCATGCACTCAGCGCTTATCAAGAGCTGCACAAAGAGGATCCGACCGATCAGCGCACAACGCTTACGCTGGTTGATCTCTATTACAAAGTGGGGCATCCCGCTCTGGGTTTGCGTGAGTTAGACCGCTTTTTGATCTACCTGGTGAAAAACGGCCGTAGCAGCCAGGTTGAGAGCATCCTCAATGAGTTGATCCAGCAGCGGCCGACAGATGCCGGCCTGGTGGAGCGTCTGGCCGGTCTTTACCGCCAGCGCAAGCAGCTTGATAAAGCGATCAAATTACTCGACCAACTGGGCGAAGCGCAGCTCAACGCCGGCGAAACAGCTCAGGCGGCCAAAACCATTGAAAAACTCTTGACCCTGAACCCACCTAACCATGCTGATTACCAGCAGCTTCTAGCTGACTTGAAAAACCAGTAGTTAGCCTGGCGCTAGAGACAGAATGAGATGCCGGGATTCATAATAGAGCAAATAGCCTACTACCTTGACCGCTTCAGCCGGGCGCCCCTAAATACCGCCCTCGACATATTACTGGTCGCCCTGACCATTTTTGCGGTGCTGCTGCTGGTGCGAGGAACGCGGGCGGTACCGCTGCTGCGTGGCTTGATTGCTCTGGCGCTCCTGTTTCTGGTGCTGGCCAGCTTTGTGGAATTACCTGCATTCGGCTGGTTGGTTAGCAACACTCTGCCGGCGCTGCTGCTCGCCTTTCCGGTCATATTTCAACCTGAGCTGCGCCGCGCGCTCGAACAACTGGGGCGGGCCGGCCGTTACTTTCGCCTCTTTCGCCGGCAGGAACGCAGCCCGCTGGTCGAGGCGATGGCTACCGCTTGCCTGCGCCTGTCACAGCGGCGGCATGGCGCGCTGCTGGTCATTGAGCAGGATACCGGTTTGCAGGAGTATGTAGATACCGGTATCGTCCTTAACGCCGAGCCTTCGCCAGAGCTGTTCCTAACGATTTTCAACAAGACCACTGAGCTGCATGATGGGGCGGTCATCGTTCGCGGAGAGAAACTGGCCGCCGCGGCTTGCGTTATGCCCCTCTCTACCCGCAGCCTGTCCGACCGGCAGATGGGACTGCGACACCGGGCAGCGCTGGGCATTAGTGAAGTCAGTGATGCTGTGGTGGTGATTGTCTCCGAGGAGACCGGCCAGATTTCTATTGCCCACAACGGCCGGATCATTCCCCAGCGGGAACCGGCGCAGTTGGCGGTTGCTTTGCAGAGCTTTATTCAAAACCCACGCCAGCGGACGCGTGAGGAGCAGACCAGAGTATGAACAGTGTTGTCCGGCTGCTGCGCGCCCTTCTAGCAAATCTGGCGACCTTTTTCATTGCTTTACTGCTGGCTGTGATCATCTGGGCTACGGCCGTGCGCGCCGCCGATCCGGTTATTACCAACCTGATACCCCTGGCTGTTGCGCCACTCAACCTTCGGCCTGATACAACGCTTGTCAGTCAGGCTAACAGCACCGTCTTTATCTCTATCGAAGGGCCGGAATCTAGTATTAATGAGCTGACGGCCGCCGATTTTAACGCCTTCATTGACCTGAGCGAAATACCCTGGGGCGAGCATGAAGTTCCTATTCAGGTACAGTATGACCAGAGCCTGCTCATTCAGCTTACCTCCCAGCTGCCCGAAAACACGGTTGTTCGCCTGGAACGGATAGAAGAGCTGATCACCCGCGAAATTCCAGTGGTGGTGGATGTGGTGGGCAATGTCGCTCGCGGTCACCGGCGTGATAGCCCCCTGGTTGAACCTGAAGTGATTCGCGTCACTGGCCCGCAGTCGCGCGTTAATCAGCTGGCCGAGGCGCGGATCATTATTAGCCTTGACAATGCCCGGCAGACAGTGGAGGTCAGCCGCCGGCCGCTTTTCTATGACCTGCAGGGGCTGGTGACCGGCGTGGGTAATCTTACCCTTAGCAATGACCTGGTCAATGTCACCATTCCCATTCGTGAACTGGCCGGTTTCGCCGAAAAACCGATTACGGCCGACTGGACTGGTGTTCCGGCTGAAGGTTTTCGCCTGCTTAACGTCTCCGTGCAGCCCAACAGCATTCTGGTCACAGGTGCGCCGGCGGTCCTAGAAGAGTTGCGCGCCTTGCGCACCGAGCCGATTGACATTAGCGGGCTAACGGCCTCGTTTACCCAACAGCTGCCGCTGGTGCTGCCTGATGGCGTTTTCCTGGATGAGGTGCAGCCGGTCTTCGTCACGGTTGAAATTGAGCCCATTCTGACCAGCGCCGTGCTGAGCGTTAGCCCCGAAATCCGCGGGCTAGGGCGGGGATTAACCTACACTGTTGACCCACCCGAAGTCCGCCTTTTCCTGTTTGGCCCCCTGCCGGTGCTGGATTCTATCGATGAGCGGGATGTACGCGTAACGCTGGATCTCCTCAATTTGGGCCCCGGCAATCACAACCTGGAACCGATTGTCGATGTTTTTGCCAATGACGTTGAGGTGCGTTCTATCCAGCCCCTCATGCTGACGGTTACCATTACCGACGTGCTAGACATTGCCAACGATGCCAGCTGGTTGCCCCTGCCCTTTCTAGATGACGACGTAGCCGCCAACTCTACACCGGATCAACCAATGCCGGTCCGGTTTTATTTCTCTGCTACTCTCCCCTATCCCATTGTCTGGCTAAAACTATGAATCAAAAAGCGCTCGTGGCTCTGGTAGGCCGACCCAATGTCGGCAAATCCACCCTGTTTAACCGTATTATTGGCCGGCGCCTGGCCGTCGTTTCTGATGTCGCTGGCACCACGCGGGACCGGCTCTACAGCGAAGGTGAATGGGCCGGCGTCGCCTTTACCCTGGTAGACACTGGCGGCATTGAGCTGACTGACGGCCGTCACACCCTACCTCTTTCTGAAGATTCCGAGCAGTTCCTGCCCCTCATTCGCCAGCAAGCCAGCGTGGCGATCCAGGATGCCGAGGTGATTGTGCAGGTGGTGGACGGACAAACTGGCCTCACGGCCGCTGACCGTGAAGTGGCCGACATCCTCCGCCGCAGTCGCAAACCGGTCATTATTGCCGCCAACAAGCTGGAATCCACCCGGCTGCATGAAACCATCTATGAATTCTACGAACTCGGCCTGGGTGAAGTTTTCGCCATTTCCGCGCTGCATGGCACGGGCACCGGGGATCTGCTCGACGCGATTGTGGCTGCTATCCCGCCCTTTGAAGAGGAAGAGGAGGAAGAGGAGAGCATTCGCATTGCTATTCTCGGCCGGCCGAACGTAGGCAAATCCAGCCTGGTTAATAAGCTCTTAGGCGAAGAACGGGTTATTGTCAGCGAGATCGCCGGTACCACCCGTGACGCCATTGATACGCCGCTTATCTGGGAAGATCAGCGGTATACCCTGATTGATACGGCCGGTATCCGGCGGCGTGGACGCATTGATCCCGGTGTGGAGAAATATAGCGTGCTGCGGGCAATTAAGGCGCTGCGCCGGGCAGATGTGGCCCTGCTGCTCATTGATGCCGTAGAAGGTATCACCGCCCAAGACCAGCATATTGCCGGCATGTTGGTTGACGAAATGGCCAGTGTGGTCGTGTTGGTTAACAAATGGGATGTCGTCGAAAAAGACAGCTATACGATTAACGAGTATACCAACCAGCTGCGGTACCATCTGAACTTCATGCCCTACGTGCCTATCCTGTTTATCTCCGCGGTCACCGGTCAGCGGGTAACTAAAGTATTACCCACGGTGCAAGAGGTATACGAAGCCCGCTTCCGTCGCATTGCCACCGGCCAGATGAACCGGCTCATGCGTGATGCCGTCACTCGCCATCCGCCGCCACAAAAGGGGAATATTCGGCTTAAATTTTTCTATGCCACCCAGGCGTCAGTGGCGCCCCCAACCTTTGTCTTTTTTGTGAACAAGCCGGAAGCAGTTCATTTCAGCTACCAGCGCTTTCTTGAGAATCGCATCCGCGAAGAGTTTCCCTTTCACGGTACGCCGATTCGGCTGCTGTTTCGTGCCCGCAGCGAAGATCGGTTTGCCGAAAAGAGTTGATCTGGCGTCAATGGGCGCAGGATTTAGTTCGCCGGTGACCCCGGGTAAAGAAAGCGCAGCGCATCCCCAAAGCTGTCACGCCACAAGCCCCAACTATGCCCCTGGGGGCGTTCGTCATACTGCACGGCCGTGGCCCGGGGCTGTAATACCTGAGCCAGACGCTGGCTGGCCTGGGGCACATTGATGGGGGCGCCTGACTGGTTGACGGCCGTTTCATACCGGCCAGCTACCAGATAAAAACGACCCAAAGCGGCCGTTTGCCGGCCGGCAGCCCGGGCCAGCGCCTCATCATCCAGGCTGTAGAAGCCGGAAAATCCAGCCGCCAGCCCAAACCGATCTGGCCGGGTTACAGCCGCATGCAGCGCCGCCAGGCCCCCCAGCCCTGAGCCCATCACGCCCGTTTGCGCCGGATCGGTGGTGACACCGAAATTCTCCTGCACATAAGGCACTAACTCATCGGCCAGGAATCGGGTGTAGGCTTCTGAGCGGCGATACTCCTGTTCGCGCAGCACCGGTGTTGAGAAAACCACGACCAGGGGCAGAATGTCGCGGCTGGCAATCAAGTTGTCCAGGATGTCAGGCGCGCTGATCAGATTTAGGTAATCACCCCCGTCCAGGACAAAGAGTACCGGGTAATCCCGGCCCACGATTTCACCAACCGGACGGTAAACCCAGAAGCTGCGTTCCTGGCTCAAGGCGCTGCTGTTTAGGGTATGGCGGGTAACGGTGCCGCCGGGGACGGCCGCACTCAGGTCAAGTTCTGGTGGCCGGCGATAAGCCGGCATCCGCAGCTCCGAACGAGGCTCAAAGCGGGTGGGCACGGTGTGCGGGTTGAGCGGATCTAGCCGCGGCGCTTGATTGTTAATGATGTACTGATAGTCCAGACGTGCCGTGGGTTCAAATTCGGCGGCGTAATACCAGAGGTCGGTATCGGGGAGCCGGCTCAGCTGCCAGTGCAGGTCGGGATTCCAGTCATTCATGTCGCCCCACAGGGCTACGGTGGCCGCTGCTCCCTGCCAGAGGAAAACAGCCCGATGACCGCCAACGACCGGCGTCTGCTGTAGTTGGGCCATATATTGGTTGACCAGTCCCTGGCGCTCGGCTGCCGCCGTGGTTTGTAACTGCTGCCGCAGGTAGTCAAAACCGGCAATGGTGCCCGCGACCGGCAGTGGGGTTGGCGCCGGCGGTGAGGTGGGCGTGGGCAGGGGGGTTGTGGCGGTAGGCGATGAGAACGGCTCGGGCAACCCCTGGCAGCTCACCAGCAGCAATACCAGGAATAGCCCGGCCAACCAGGAACGGCCGTAGCGGCCAGACAATCTCAACCGAAGCTGATCTTCTGGGGTTCGCAAACTCTTTTTTTCTTATTGGCGGCCCGGCCGCACTTTTTACAGATAAACCGCGGCTCATGGACCAGCATGATGTATTTCCTGGAAGTTGGCTTGACCTTGTCTAATAGTTCACATAATGTTTTGGCCACGCTGAAGCTCCTATGCTAGAACAGTCAACAGCTAGAGTATACGCAAAAACGGCCGTAGATAACAACTCTCGACAAAAATGAACAGGTAAGCTATACTACTGATCACCATGACATACGTTGTTATTTGCCCCGCCCTGCTGCGGGGTTGTTGCATTTTACGAGCAAATGGTCCAATCTCCACCATTTGCCCTGGCTGTTGTTTCAACCACAGCCGCTTACCACTTATTTCCTAAACTTAGAACCAAAGACTCAATACAGCCAACATGCCCGACTGTATTTGGGGATGTTGGTTTTGATATTGGAGAGATGAATATGTATGAGAATAGCATCGTCTACTTAACCGAAGAAGGTATTCAGAAGATCAAAGAAGAGCTTCACCATCTCAAGACAGTCAAACGGGCCGAGATTTCGGAACGACTGGAAGCTGCCATTTCTCATGGCGACCTGAGTGAGAACGCCGATTACGATTATGCCAAACAAGAACAGGCATTTGTTGAAGGTCGCATTAAGGATTTGGAAGATTCGCTGCGCCGGGCACAGGTGATTAACCATGACGGCCGCGCCGATAAAGTTCGCGTCGGTTCAACCGTTACCATCGTCGAAGAAGGGTTCGATGATGAGGAAACCTACACCATTGTGGGCATCCACGAGGCGAATCCGTCCAATGGGCTGATTTCCAACGAATCGCCCATCGGTCAAGCTTTGCTCAATGCCCGCCTGGGTCAGGTGATAACCGTGGCCACCCCTTCAGGCGAGACCCGTTTTCGCGTTAAGTTGATTGAATAGCCGCGCCGGTAAGCTGGTCTATTCGGTAGGATCGGACCAGCTTACCAGCGGGAGCCGTAGGAACTCCTGACCTTCCTCCGTCAGAAGCCGCCGCCCACTTACCGGATCGTAAACGCCCAAACGCAGCCAATAGGCGCCCTGTGCCGGTATAAACAGGCTGTGCCGGTACAGCAGCAGATCGCCTGGCTGCCAATAAGCGGGATTGCTTTCCAGCCCGTCATCCTGAACAGGCTCACCCCAGGCGTTTAATGCCGTTGTCTCCTCGTTGGTCATCAAATGCATAAAGAGCCGGCGCTGCTCCGATTGGGGCTGCACAACCTGCCAGAAGGAGACCAGCTGGCAGGTAGTAGCCGGATCACAGCTGCTGGCCCGATCATAGCCCAGGAAGCGCAGCTCGCTGCCAAATGTCGCCGGTATGAGATATTCAGGCTGGAGTGAGGGGTGGGGCAGCGTGTACTGAACCAGGCTGCCTGATGGCTGCACGGCCGCACCCCAGTCCAGTAGATAACGCTCCAAATAGGGGTCGAGGGGCAAAATAGCCGGTCGCAGTATGGTAACTGCTTCTTCGGCCGGCAGTAGCAGCGTCCGCGTTGGCTCAAAGTAACGCAGCGCCAGATCGCTGCGGCGCATGGTTAAGGCCATGGTTGGCGGATCCATGCTGTCGGGTGACCAGCCGGCTACGGCCGCTCCCCGAATAGCCGGCGTCTCGTCCAGATGGCGGGCAATCGCTGTCAACCCTTCCTGCCAGACAAACTGTACCTCGTCATTAGCCGGCCATACCCGAAAGATCGCCTGAATTGATAAACCTATAGCCAATAGCATGACCAGAAAGGCCATGCTTGAGGCAACATATCGGCGAAAAACTGTGGATAAAGGGGTTAAATCTGGGGACAAGGTGAGCAGACTGTGTATAACTATACCCGGAAACAGCCCTAACACAGGCAGCATATTGACTATACGGATATAGCTGGGGGCATTTATAGTCACTATACTGGGAATAGTAGCCGTCAATGCCCACAACAGGGCAAAAGCGTACCGGCTATCGCGCCAACGCCACAGAAAGATGAGGACGCCGAGGTAGAAGATGACGGCCGTAACGGGGTCAAACACCGGTTGACCGGCCACATTTTGGCGCCATAGGGGATCGCCCGCAGGCCCAAACATGCCGGCAATGAGCAGGCTGTTGCGGACAACCGGTCGCCAATCCCCGTCGCGCAATGCGGTCAAGGGGGCGTTAACTTCGGCCACGCGCACCTCCGCACCGGGATTGGTTAACAGAAAATGGGCCAACGGCGCGGCCACTATGACCATAGCCAGGCTAAAGAGCAGAATGCCCCGCCAGCGCTGCCGCAGCTGGGCCCGGTGAAACAGGGCTAAATAGACCACAAACAGGGCGTAGAAGATGGGGACAGCTCGGGCGGCCATATAGGTATGCAGACTTAAACCGGCCCATAGTCCGGCGGCCGTGAACAGCCATAAGGACTGTTTGCGCCAACCGCCCCACCACAAGTAGGCTGAAATACCGGAAACGAGGGGCAGAGAGATGGCGCGGATGGCTTGACGGCCGTAAAAAACCGGCCACAGCAGGACCGCCCCTAACGCCGCCGCCAACAGACCCATTTTCAGACCAAACAGCCGCCGCCCCAGAGCAAAGGTCACTGCTACCAGCAGCAGCCCGCTAAAGGCGGACGGCAGCCGCAGGGCCAGGGCATTATCACCCAGAAGAAGCATGAAGAGGGTCTGGAAATAGTGAAATGCCGCCTCATGACCATAGGCGTCGGTGAAGTAGATGGCATGGTTACCGGCCAGAATATCCCGGTTAATGAGCCAATGGGCCACCTCGTCGTGAGCCAGCCCCGGCGGCGAGAAATTGTCCAATCCCACCAGCCGCAGCCCGGCCCCGATGAGCAGGATCCCGGTCATCCACCAGCGGTAATGCCGCGCCCAACTGTCCTCTACTCGCTTACCCATCAAAATCAGCCATCACCCAACATCGTCCACCACGCACAGAAACAGAGCCACCAACCTAACTCTCCAAGCTGCCTCGTCATCCCATCTCTCCACTCTATCTCTCCACCTCATCCCCGCGCAAATGGGGAAAATGGGTCTGCAACCGGTGACGCACTTTTCCGGGCAAGGCACCACCCAAAATGCGCTGCTCCTCAGGGGTAAAGACCTTGAACAGCCATAGACCGGCCGGATAGATCAGCAGGCCGGCCAGCAGCGCGGCCAGCAGATGCCACTGGTAGGCCAGCCACATGCCGGCCAGCATAAGCAGAGCCACGGCCGTTGGTCGCCACAACATCTTGAACCAGCCAACCTGGGCCATTTTCGGCCGTAGATAGTAAGCAAAAACCGACAGCAGCACAATTTCCGACAGAATCGTGGTCACGGCCGCGGCCACATAGCCGTAAAGGGGAATAAACATCAGATTGGTGACCACGTTAAAGCCGACGCCAATCAGGAAGGCCCGGGTCTGTATCCGTTCCTGCCCCAGGGCTATCAAGACGTAGTTGGTCACGCTGTTCAGCCAGCCAAAGGGAATGGACCAGATGACCACCTGCAAGGCAATGGCGCCATGGGGCAAGAAGGCTTGCCCGCCCAGCAGCTGGATCAGAATGGGCGCGATAAAGGTAATTACCACCGCCAGGGGCAGCGCTACCAGCAGCATAAGCTTAGCCGACATACGAAAGGTGCGCCGGGCACTCACAATCGAATCCTTAATCTGGCGCGTAATCACCGGGAATAGGGCAAAGGTAAAGAAGGCGGGAATGACGTTGAAGGCGTTGACCCATTTGTAAGCGCTGTTGTACCAGCCTACGGCTTCATCTCCCTGGAACTGCTGCAAAATCGGTACATCTACCTGGAAGAAGACCACGGCGAAGAAATGGTTAAGCATGAGCGGGTAGCTCCATTTAACCATGTTCCATTGCAGCCCAAAGTCTACCTGCCAGGGGCCGCGCAGCCCGAACTGGCGTACCGCCAGAGCCACCAGAATCAGCAGGGTAATGACGTTCACAACAATGGAAATGCCGGCCAACCCCACGAAACCGTAACCTAACAGCAGCACAATCACGCCAAAGCCGACTTTGAGAATGGTGGTAATGGTTGTCACCGCCGCCGGCCGTTCGGCAATTTCAAAGGCGTAAAAGAGCCCGGCTACCCCTTGTCCCATGCCGGAAAAGACCATGCCGGCCATTATCAGGACAATGGCTGCCACCGTATTGCTGTCCAGCGGATTACCCGCCTGTGAGATGCCCCACCAGTAGATGAAAATGGGTATACAGCCGATCAGGCTTGTCCCCAGGCGCAGGATGGTGGTGTTAAGCAGATAGCGGGCTGCCTGACTTTTGTCGCGCGAAACCTCCCGGATAACCAGCGTATTCAGGCCAAAATTGGAGATAATTTCAAACCAACCGGCGATGGCGATGGCCGTGGCATAACTGCCGGCGTCAAACGGTCCCAGCAGCCGCAAATAGAAGGCGGCGAAGATAAAATCGATGCCCCGGTTGAACAGGTTAAGAGCCATCGGTACCAGGCTGTTTTTGGCCACGCTGCGGGTGTCGGTCAGCTCCTCTTGAGGGTGGTAATACCGCCGCCAGCCCCAGACGGACAGGGCGAACAGGATAGTCGCCAGGGCCATGAAGCTGAACAGGCCGCCTAGCTGGAAGGTCATGGGGCTGTAGCGGAACCGGAGGGTCCAGGCGCCGGGGGGGAGACTCACACCGCGAAAATTACCGTTGACGCGGGTAATGGTCTGCTCTTGCTCTGTGCCTTCGTCGCCGCCCCACGGCCGTACAAACACCCGCCAGCCAGGAAAATAGCTGTCGGTGAGAATCAGCCAGGATGGCTCGTCCACGGCCGCATCTACCCAGACCTCAATGTTGCGGTACGAGGTGACGGACGCGGCCTGCCAGGGGCCGGCCCTGGCCTCACCAGCGGGCTGCTCCCACTCATCCTGGGCAATGATCACATACTGGCGCGGATCGTACTGCTGCATGGCGACGAGGGGGTCGGGGACGACGGCCGTCGCCGTTTCCGGCAAGGTAAAAGCACGCGGCACAACAGCCATGTTCTCATAAACGCGTGTACCTTCACCTTCCCAAACCAGCTGGTATTGGGGCAGATCAATTGTCTGCGTGGTAATGACAAAGCGTACGCCCAATAAATCAAGCAGGGGTGATTGCAGCGATTCCCAGCGCCTGATCGGCTCAATCCGATTGAACAGCAAACCGTCCTGTGGTTCAATGGCCGTCATGTAATCGGTATACTGGCGCGGGATAATCGAATCATAGCCGCGAACATCTTGAAAGCCGTATAACCAGCCGGCATTTGCGTGCAGCGGCCGCTCGCCATGGGGATCAAAGCTGGTTAAGCGCCATTCGCCCGGCTGCTCCCGCAGCCAATCCACCAGGGCCGGCCGGTGGTCGAGCAGGTTGGGGTTGACGGCGGCGTTAAAGCCCCAGTTGATCCAGGCCATGTCCAGTACAATCAAAGTGGCGGCGGCCACCAGCCACAGCGGAACAGCACGTAGACGCCAATTCCGCTGGCTCAACCAGATGACAAGCCCGCTCCCAACCAGCATCCAGCCAAGAAAGCGGAACTGAGGCAGCAGGTAGCTGTAGAAGGCGCGCACGTTGGGGAAGGCGTCCGGGGCGAAGGTGAGGTTGAGGAAAATCTGGTGATAGGTTGGTTCGAGACGGCCGTAAAAGCCGTGGGCTACCTGCAAACCGAGCAGCAAGAACGCCCCGCTAAAAACAGCGGCGACGGCCGTGATATTGGCCAATCCCCATCTGCGTTTTGCTGCTTTGATACCTGTCGCCCGCAGATAATCAGCGCCATAGCCGGCCAGGACGGCCGCGCACAGCGAAAGGGGAAAGACCCAGCGGAAGGGTGAATGCAGCTGGTTAATGCCCGGCAGCCCATAATAGAGCAGCCCGTACAGCGGCGTGCCGAAAATGAAGGCCAGCGATGCCAGGGCCAGCAGGACAAAGAAAACTGTGCTGTTACGCCGTCCCCGTTCTTGCCAACCGCCCCATAGGCCCAGTAAAGCCAGGAACAGCGGCAGGATAGCCAGATAAACTCCCCCCTCGACGTAATTCTTGATTCCCCAGGCGCTGGTGAAGGGCCCGTGTGGATTTGGCTGGCCGAAATAATT
>Ga0114946_10000284_pt1 | contig 32567 bp, 28 predicted proteins | sample WalLakDeSediment_FD_88676 | JGI IMG/M metagenome (GOLD analysis project Ga0114946, IMG submission 88676) | Lake sediment microbial communities from Walker lake, Nevada to study Microbial Dark Matter (Phase II) - Walker Lake 11/02/13 Deep Sediment | ecosystem: Environmental > Aquatic >... | reverse complement strand
TTCCAAGGATAAAGTTCCAAGGATAAAGGATAAAGTTCCAAGGATAAAGTTCCAAGGATAAAGAATCCAAGGATAAAGTTTTAAGGGTCTGTGGCGGGTGCTGCGGGCCCTTTTTTTATGTGATAATGTGGTAATGTGATAATTTGATAATTTGATAATGTGATAATGAGTGGATTAAGAGGATTTTCCCTGGCGCGTTGAACTCTCCGGCAATCCTAACTGCTACTGCTACCCTGCCAGCCCTCCAAAGGCGGGCAAACCGGCATGCAGGCAACTACCACTTTCCCCTGCCCCCCATGCGCTTTGCTATTTACTGCCGCTACCCTGCCTGCCTGCCGGCAGGCTTCTGCCGCTAAATACTTGATTCTCTTAAGTCCCTAAGTTCTCTTTAGTCCCCGAAGGATTCCCCCCGTAGTTTTCTACCGTTTCATTTGGTATTTTTACTGACAAGGCCGGCGCTTACTGTTTGTAATTTTATCATTGGAAATCAACCATTCAATTGAAAAATTAAATTGCTAACATAAATGTCAGGTCATGAAAAATTTTACTATTGCGCTTTTGCTGTCATTTTTCACTTTCAGCCTCAGCGCCCAGTATGTATCGGTTGAGGGCGAGAGCCTCAACTGGAACGATGCCGCCACCTGGGTAGGCGGACAGGTACCGAACCTGGGGCCGGGTGCCCCGCAAAACCTTCGCACCGTTACTATTCCTATTGGAAGCGAAGTGTTACTGGATGGCAACATCAATTGTTTAGCCAACCTTGAACTATACATTTCAGGCAGTCTTCAAATTAATGGCCTTAACGCTAATGCCAACCTTCTAATAAAGGTGACCGAAACCGGTTTGTTTGTTGTAAACGGAGACATTTCATACAGAAACACCACCTCCATCATTGTTAACGGCGAGCTGCAGGCCGAGGCCATTCTGGTTTCTACCGGCGGCACCAACCAAACAGGTTGCATTGGTGGCAGTGGCAGCATCTATTCAATAGATGGCACTGCACCCTTTGTGCCCGAAAATATTACCATCCCTTGTGCCGGTATGGATAATCCATTTCCCAAGATCGAACTGGTTAAATTTGAACTTGACGACGATCACCCTGACAGGGTAGCTCTTACATGGGAAACTGAATTTGAAGAGAACAGCCATCTCTTCACCTTACAGCGCAGCATCGATATGTTGAAATGGCTGCCGGTTGGCACCGTTGATGCCCTGGGATTTCCAAATACATACGATTTTGATGACTTATACCCGGTTGAAGGCTTTGCACAGTATCGTCTGCGGCTGACCGATGAAAACGGCAAGTTCAAGTTTTCTGAGGAAGTACTTGATGCTTTCTGGACTTCTGACGACCTGAAATTCAAAGTGGTAAAAAACTACAGCTTCTGGACCATCAATATGCCTAAGCCTGACAGCTACCTTATTGAAGCCTATACCATTCATGGCCGCCGAATTGTGGCAGGCCAGGTTGAACAGTCGCTCACCATTCCCGCCCCTGATGGCGCCGTAGTGGTAAGGGTAACCAACAGCAGCAACCGCCATGCCTCACGCGTGGTCTTATAAACAGCCCCCCCTCCCTTTTCATTATAATTGGGCCGCCCTGCACGAGTTTTGTGCGGGGCTTTTTTGTCGTTTGATCTCAAGTTCACGAGAATAGGCTTCCTGACGTGTGGAGAAGGGCTCAAAATATTTTAGCTCCCATGGAGAACCTTTTCGGGTGTATTTATCCTTGCCTCGATTATGGTCACCGAGACGCCTTGTCAGATTGTTGGTTGAACCCACATAATAGCGGTCAAGGCGTTGGCTATATAATATATAGGTATAAAACATAAAAGGCCTTCCATGATAAAACAGAAGACCTTTTGGAATTGTTGTGGGCGATGACGGATTGTTCGCCTTCAGCTCACCGGCTCGGCCATCTGGCCTCGGGTCGAACCGCCTTTATATTGGTTTTTTTGGAAAAAAAAAACCGCCTCGAAAGGAAGCGGCCTGAGTGGGCGATGACGGATTCGAACCGCCGACCCCCTGCTTGTAAGGCAGGTGCTCTAAACCAGCTGAGCTAATCGCCCTGAATTGGTGACTGCAAAAGTAATCAAATTTTAATTTGCTCAAACTTTTTTTAAAACTTTTCTCAAGCTGAGCTTTTCGTTTGATGTCCAAACATTCATTCTTTTTGTATCAAAACATCGTTTTTTTCTTATCTTAGCCAGCAAATCATTTTTTACCATGAACAAGATTGACTCGAAAATTCTGATCATCGACGATGATGAGGATGTGTTGCTTGCCGCCAAACTTTTCCTGAAGCAGCATGTAAAGACTGTTCACACCGACAAGGACCCCAACAACATCCCGCTATTGCTCAAGAATGAACCCTACGACCTCATTCTGCTCGACATGAACTTTTCGCGCGATGCAACAAGCGGCAAGGAAGGGTTCTACTGGCTTAACAAGATTCTGGAAACCGACCCTGCCATTGCGGTCATTCTTATCACTGCCTATGGTGACATTGAGTTGGCCGTTCAGGGCATCAAGGAAGGGGCCACCAATTTCCTGCTTAAGCCCTGGGATAACAAAAAGCTGCTTGCCACCGTTTCAACCACACTTGAAGTGCATCGCTCAAAGAAGGAGTTGCAAGACCTTCGATCAAAGCAGAAATTCTTGCTTGAACAGGGCGATCAGCCTTATAGCCACATAGTGGGGCAGTCGAAGGGCATGCTGTCTGTCCTTGCAACGGTGCAGAAAGTTGCAGTGACTGATGCCAACATCCTGATTCTTGGCGAAAACGGAACCGGCAAAGAGGTAATTGCCCGCGCCGTACACCGCGCATCACCGCGAAAGGATGATGTTTTCATCAGCGTTGACTTGGGAGCAATTAGCGAGTCCTTGTTCGAGAGCGAGCTTTTTGGTTACAAGAAGGGCGCCTTTACCGATGCCAAAGAAGATCGTGCCGGCCGTTTTGAAGCAGCCAACAAGGGTACCATATTCCTTGATGAGATCGGAAACCTGAGTCTTCCCCTTCAGTCGAAACTGCTTAGCGTACTTCAGAACCGCAAGGTGGTTCGCCTGGGCTCGGTAAAGGAAATCCCCATTGATGTGCGCCTGGTTTGTGCCACCAACATGCCGCTTTATCAAATGGTGGAGGAGGGAAAATTCAGGCAAGACTTGTTATACCGCATCAATACAGTCGAGATTCATCTTCCTCCGCTTCGTGAAAGGATTGATGACATTGCCCCACTTGTTAACCATTTTCTTGAAATTTATTGCAAGAAATATAAAATGCCCATGAAAAGGCTGCATGCCTCCACTTTTAAACGCCTTGAGAAACACAGCTGGCCTGGAAACATTCGCGAATTGCAGCATTCGGTTGAGCGGGCGGTGATCATGAGCGAAACCAACCTGCTTCAGCCCAACGACTTTTTCCTCTCGACCCAGGACAGGCCCGAACCTGAAAACAACATTGTGGATTCCAACCTTGAAGCCACTGAAAAAATGCTGATCCGCAAAGTGATCGACAAGCATGGCGGCAATATAAGCAAAGCCGCCAAAGAACTTGGTATTACACGCGCTTCACTTTACCGTCGCATCGAAAAGTATGAACTTTAAGAACTTCAGACTCAATGTGGTGATCAGAGTGCTGCTTATTGTGGCCTCCGTTGTTTTGCTGATCTCCATCTTTCGAAAACCCGAACTGCTGATCAGCACCGGGATTCTTTTTGCTGTGATCATTGGCCAGATTATCGCGCTGGTAAAATACGTTGAACGCACCAATAAAAGGCTCACGATATTTCTGGAGTCGATCCGCCACAGCGATTTTGTTTCTTCCTTCTCTGATCATGGCCTTGGACGCAGCTTCGATGATCTGAACAAGGCCTTTAACGAGGTGATAGAAGAATTCAGAAAGGCCCGCGCTGCAAAAGAGGAACATTTCAATTACCTGCAAACAGTTGTGCAGCATGTAAGCATTGGCATCCTGGTTTTTCGGAAAGATGGCAAGATTGATCTGGTTAACAACGCTTTGAAGCGAATGTTCAGGGTTGGAAACCTCAGATATATTCATGAAATATCAGCCATTGACAAAGGTCTTGCTGAATTACTTAAAAACATCAAGGCTGGCGACAGTGAGCTAATGAAGGTTTTCAACGATAATGAGCTGCTGCAACTGTCAGTCAGGGCTACCGAGTTCAGGATGAGAGGAGAAGATTATGTGCTGATTTCCATGCAAAACATTCACAATGAGTTGGAAGCCAAGGAAATGGACTCCTGGCAAAAGCTTATCAGGGTGCTTACACATGAGATCATGAATTCTATTACCCCCATTGTGTCCCTTTCGGGAACAGTAAAAGACCTGCTGATCGATCAGGAAAGCCTGGAGCTGAAAAAGGAGATTGATGAAGATGATGTGGAAAGCGCCCAAAGTGCGCTTACCACCATTGAAAACCGTAGCCAGGGCTTGCTGAATTTTGTGCAGGTATATCGTAACCTTACGCGTATTCCAAAACCAAATTTCAGATACTTTGAAGTCAGGGAGCTTTTCGACAGGGTGGAGAATCTCCTTCAGCCAAAGATCAATGAGCTTAATATCAATTTTGAATTGAAGGTTTTACCCATGGGACTGATGCTCACCGCCGACCCTGATCTGATTGAACAGGTGCTCATAAACCTTCTGATAAACTCAATACATGCTGTCAAGGAAGTTGAGAATCCGCGTATCAAAATGCAAGCTACCCAAAGCAGCCTTAACAGAGTGGTGGTCTCTGTGGCAGATAATGGCTATGGTATTAAGCCTGACACCATGGAAAAGATCTTTGTGCCGTTCTTCACCTCAAAAAAGGAAGGCTCGGGTATTGGCCTAAGCCTCTCGCGCGAGATCATGCGCCTGCACAAGGGTAATATTACAGTTAAGTCAAAGCCGGAGGAACAAACCGTTTTCACCCTGCATTTCTGATTAGCAGAGGATTTTATAAAACTGTCCGCCAGCGAACGCCTGGTGTTGCATATTGAACACCATTTTTTCGCAAATAGTTTTTTCATTTTGACGTAAAGAAAACAATATCAGCTGTTTATTGCCTGTGGCATGTTAATAGCTAAATAAATTTTTGAAAATATTTTTTAAGTAGTAAAATCAGATCGCTATGCGCAAAGCAATCTTTTTATTCATTATATCTTTTTTTGGAATTTTTTCTGTATTTCCAACACGGGCTCAGCAGACTTGGACCCTTGACCGCTGCATTGACCATGCCTTAAGACACAACCTTGATATTAAACTGCAGGCTTTAGGCGAAGGATGGGCTGCTGCAAACATTTATCAGTCGTATGGTAATTTGCTTCCCACCCTTGATGCCTATTCCTGGCAGGGCTTCAACTATGGTCGCACCGTAGACCGTTTTACCAACGAATTTGTGAGCGAGCGGGTGTTTCTGCACAACCTTTATGCTGGCAGTACCATGACTCTTTTTTCCGGTTTCCAAAACATAAACCAAATCAGATATCAAAACTCCATATTAACCGCCCTTCGGCACGACACCGAAAAAATGAAAAACGACCTGATTCTGGCCATTGCCGGGGCCTACCTTCAGATACTGTATCATTACGATATGGTTGAAGTTTCAAGGTCGCAACTTGCCGTTATTGAGCAGCAGCTGCAACGCACGCGAATCATGCTGGAAGCAGGGTCTGTACCAAGGGGTGCACTTCTTGAAATGGAAGCTCAGCTTGCCAGGGAACGGGTGGTTTTGCAGCAACTTGAAAACCAACTGAAATTGTCAAGGCTTGAGCTCGTTCACCTGCTTCAGCTTAATTCTGAGCAAGAGTTTTTGGTTGCCCGGCCTGATTTGGATGTTGATCCCCCCGGCGTGCTATTAGAGCCCGGTCAGGTTTACCGCAGCGCTCTGCAAAATGAGCCATCGGTGCTGGCAGCTGCCCAGCGCATCGACGCAGCCGGTAACAGCCTTTCAATGGCAAGGGGCATGCTAAGCCCAAGACTTTTCCTGAATGCCAATATGGGTACAGGCTATTCTGGCGCAGCAATGAGCATGGTCGACATCATTGAAACGGGAACCTATCAAAGCATTGGGTTTACCAAATCGAGCGAGCTTGTTACTCGGGAAATTTCACCGCCGGTTTCCGGAAAGAAACCATATCGCGATCAGCTTCGCGACAACTATAACACTCAGTTCAGCCTGGGGTTGAGTATTCCAATCCTGAACCGGTTTCAGGCCCGGACCAGGATCAGTCATGCACGCATTGAACTTGAGTCGGCACGCATTCAGTTTGAGCAAGCAAAATACAACCTCAACCGTACCATTCAGAAAGCTCATGCCGATGCCATCGCAGCCTTTGAAACCTACCAGGCTACCGAAAAGTCGCTTGAAGCCTTCGAACAAGCCTATCGTTATGCTGAGCAGCGATTTGGCCTGGGCGCCCTGAGCAGCATTGAATACAACGAAGCCCGCGTGCGGCTTGCACAGGCCCAGGCAGAAGCTGTGCAGTCGAAATACCAGTTCATATTTATGCTGAAAATTCTGGAGTTTTACCGGGGAGAAGGTTTCAGGCTTTAATCGTTCATTTTCTTAAAAGGAAGCTCATTACCGCTGATATGAAAGCCTCGGGCTTGTCGGCATGCAGCCAGTGGGTTCCTCCGGCAATGGTTTTAAAAGTAACATCCGAAAACATCTTTTTTATCAAATCAATATCGGCTTCACGGATATAGTCTGATAATTCGCCACTAAGGAAAAGGCTTGGCTTTTTGAAAATACCTGCTGGCTTCACTTCGCGAAAGACTTCATCCAGGTTATCGTTGATTACATCCAGGTTCATTCTCCATCCCAGGGTTGTTTTGTCTTTCCAGTAAAGATTCTTGAGCAGAAACTGCCTGACCCTGAATGATGGCACTTTGTCTTCAATGGCGTAAGCCACTTCCACCCTGCTTCTATATTTCGTTAGATCCAATCCAAGCATAACATCGATCAGCCCCTGGTGCTGGTCGCGGTTGTTTCGCGCGGCGGGGCTAATATCGGCAACGATAAGTCGGTCGACCCTTTCGGGCTGATCGAAGGCAAACTGCATAAGGGTTTTTCCGCCCATGGAATGACCAAGCAGGCAGGTGCTTTCAAGGCCCCGGTTCTCCATAAACTCCAGCAAGTCGTCGCTCATGGCCTCGTAATTGAAAATGGGGCTGTGACCAGACCGGCCATGGTTGCGCTGATCCACAATAAAAACATGGAAATCCCGGCCGAGTTCATTGGCAATTGACGCAAAATTGTCTGACATACCAAACAGCCCGTGCAAAATGATCAGTGGAGGCCCCGACCCTGTTTCCTTAAAATGCAATTCCATTGAAAATCTTTTGATTAACTTCCTGAGCCATCACCTCATCACTTTCTCACTTTCTCACCTTCTCATCTTCGCATGTTCCCAACTTCCCAACTTACTCCTTTCTCAAAAAGGAATCTCCGCTCCATGGCCTTTAAGGCCAAAATGCCGGCGCAAACCATAAACCAGGGCATAAGCAACGGGTGTGTCGAGCATTGCAAAGATCACCTTAAAAAGGAATCCGTTAATTATTAATGGAAAAAACAACGACCAGTCGATCACTTCGAAAATGCAAAGCAGTGAAATTATGGTAAAGGTATCAACAAACTGGCTTGCGAAGGTTGAAAAGTTGTTTCTCAGCCACAAATGCTTTCCGTTGGTTACCCTTTTCCAGAAGTGAAAAATCTGTACATCGAGAAACTGTGCCAGCAGGTATGCTGCCAGCGAAGCTGCCACGGCAATATAGGTATAGCTGAAAGCCTTGTTGTATTCTTCATTGCTCAGGGGCGACCAGTCGGTAGCCTTTGCCTGCGAGGTAATGATTATTATTAAAAGTGCAAAGGCGCTGGCAAAGACCCCTGCCACCACCACCCTGTGGGCTCTGCGTTTTCCGAAAACCTCAGAAATAACATCAGTAACAAGAAATGTAACGGGGTATGCAATGATCCCTACGCTAAGCTGAAATTCATAGAGCCCGAAAGGGTTCCAGATGAAAAATTTCTGGAAGATCAGGTTGCTGGTCACCAGGGATGTGATAAAAAGCCCGGCAAGGATCAGGTAGAGCACTTCGGCTTGTTCTCGTTGTCGCGTTGTCATGGGTTTTGTTTTGAAAACAAAAGTTTTAACAAGCTTTTGCCGGAATTGTTGAGAATGTTGCCTGATGCAAAAAAGAAACGGCCCTGAAAGGCCGCCGTTTCTTTCTAAACCTGCAGTTGCCTAAGATAAAGCTGAATGGTGTTTTCGAGCCCCAGGTAAAGGGCATCTGAAATCAGGGCATGCCCTATTGAAACTTCGAGCAAATGAGGGATGTTCTGTGCAAAATATTTCAGGTTTTCCAGGCTAAGGTCATGTCCGGCATTGAGCCCCAGACCGGCTTTTTTTGCGGCATGGGCAGCCTTTATAAAAGGTTCAATGGCTTTCTCCCTGTCGTTGGGGTAATTGGCCGCATAGGGTTCTGTATATAGCTCAACCCTGTAGGTTCCGGTGTCGGCGGCACGGAAAATAAGCTCTTCATCGGTTTCTATGAAAATGGAAGTGCGCACCCCATGGCTTTTTATCTCAGCAATCACATCCTTCAGAAAATCTTGATGTTTGATGGTGTTCCACCCTGCGTTTGATGTGAGCGCATTTGGCGGATCGGGTACCAGGGTGGCCTGCGCCGGCTTAATATCGGCAATCAGTTGCAGGAATTTTTTCGATGGGTACCCTTCAATGTTGAATTCTGTTGTTACCAGTGGTTTCAGGTCGTACACGTCGCGCCAGCGGATATGCCGCTCATCGGGGCGGGGATGCACTGTAATGCCTTGGGCACCAAAACGCTCACAATCAATGGCTGCTTTGATAAGGTCGGGCACATTACCCCCGCGGGCATTGCGCAAGGTGGCAATCTTGTTAATGTTTACGCTGAGCCTTGTCATACCGCAAATATTTTACCGCAAGGGCAACAGGGGCATTATCTGAGCTGCCCTGAGCCTTTGCGGCCGTTCATAAATTGGATTGAAATATTACCTTGAGCGGAAAACGGGACTCGAACCCGCGACCCTCAGCTTGGGAAGCTGATGCTCTACCAACTGAGCTATTCCCGCAGATTTCAAAAAGAACGCTCTTTAGCTTTTTCAAAATTAATACAAAAGCCCGAAATAAATTCGTTATTGGGTAGGATGTAAATCAAAATTTTTAAAAGGCATATTTTTTGCCTTCAGAAGAAATAAACCGAAATTATTTTTACCTTCACGGCAATAAAAAGGCTGACAATGCTTGCAAAAGATCTGTTGAGCGAAGCGGTAATTCCTTTAAAAACATCAGATGAGGCGGTTAATGCCCTTGCCTGGATGGATGAGCTGCGCGTTTCGCACATGCCCATTGTTAACAATGAAAAGTTTCTTGGCCTGATTTCCGAAGCCGATATTCTGGGCATGAACGCCCTTGAAGAGCCCCTTGGCAATCACCGTCTTTCACTTTCGCGCCCCTATGTATTTCATTACCAGCATTTTTATGATGTAATCAGGGTTGTTGCCACCCAAAAACTCACATTGGTTCCAGTGCTCGACTCAAAAGAGAACTACATGGGCTGCATTACCTTGAACCGGATTGTGAATGAAATGGCAAAAATTTCGGCTGTAGAGCAGCCCGGCGGCATTATTGTTCTTGAAGTGAATGACCAGGATTACTCCCTGGCTGAAATTGCCCGTATCGTTGAAGGGAATGACATCAAGATTCTCAGTGCCAACGTCAACACTTTCCCCGACAGCACGCGCCTTGAAATTACCATTAAGTTAAACAAGATAGACGTTTCGCCTGTTATTCAAACCTTTAACCGCTATAATTATACCATTCTGGCTTCTTACTCAGAAGAAAGCAAATTTGACGAATTGCTAAATGACCGGTTTGAATCATTGATGAACTATCTCAATATTTAAGTTTGCCGGCCGCTATGCTCTCTTTTATTAGGATTTTTTGCCTTTCACTTCTTGCCTCAATCTACCTGGCCCCAATTAGTCTTTTGTCTCAGGTTCATGCCGAAACAGTTTTAAAACGAATCAGGATGGAGGTTGACCGACCGTACCTTGAAACCGATATTTCGTCTGTGGTGGTGGTGAATGGCATTGAAATGGAAGGCAATAATACCACTCGTAAAAGCATTATTTTGCGCGAAATGGTTTTTTCGGTTGGCGACAGCCTCTCACTCGATGCTTTGATCAACGCCATGGAAGAAAGCAGGGAAAACCTGCTCAATACAGCCCTTTTCAACTTTGTTGAAATGAACATCGGCCTCGAAGATTTCCCCTTGGTCAAGGTGAATTTACTTTTTGTTGAGCGCTGGTATGTTTGGCCATTTCCTATCCTGGAAATTGGTGATCGGAACATTAATGAATGGCTTGCCAACCCTTCTGCTTCTCGTTTGAATTATGGATTCTACCTTGTTTGGGACAACTTCAGGGGCAGTCGTGATAAAGTAAGCTTACTGCTAAAAAGCGGCTACAGGCAGCTCTTTACCCTCACCTACACCAAGCCTTATTTCGACCGGGCAAAAACGCTCGGGTGGGGCATGGATGCCGGAATTTCGCGCGCCAGGGAAATGCCTTACACAACTGTTGGCAACCGTCAGCAATTTGTTATTTCGCCTGAAATATTCCTTTTCCAGAAATACTTTTTTAATGCCGGCATTAATTACCGTCCTGCTACCAGAAACTACCATTCTTTCTGGCTGGGTTATGAGTACTTCGCTTTTGCCGATACCCTGTTGGCATTAAACCCAAGGTACAGCCCCGATGGCCGTCACGAACTCAAATTCTTTACTCTAAGCTGGGATTTCAAACACGATTTCAGGGATCTGAAGGCCTATCCCCTTAAGGGGCATTATTTTGATGTACGCTTATCGCGTTATGGCTTCGGAATGCTTAAAGATGAAACCATGAACCTTACTACCATTGAAAGTTCTTACCGCCATTTTTTTGAAATTTCAAAACGCTGGCATTTTGCTGCCGGCGTGAATGCCAAACTTAGCCAGGGTAATAATAATGTGTATTTCAGCCAGCAGGGGCTGGGCTTCAAGGGCGATATTGTGCGTGGGTACGAGAATTATGTGATCGATGGTCAGCATTTTCTTGTATTGAAATCAAATCTGAAATATTCACTCATTCCGCAGCGGGCAGGGCGCATTGGCTTTCTTCAGGGCGAAAGGTTCGGGCTCATACACTACGCACTTTATATGAATCTTTTTGCAGACGCCGGATATGTTGACGATCAGTTTTTCAATGGGGGAAATCAGCTGAACAACACCTTGCTGGCAGGCTTCGGACTGGGACTGGATTTTGTTACCTATTACGACAAGGTGTTCAGAACAGAGCTTGGCATTAACAGGCAGGGTGAGGTTGGCTTGTTCTTTCATATCATTGCCCCGATATGATTCTATAAAAGGCTCCTTCAAAAAACATCGTCTCATTTCAACTAAAGAAAAAAACCTTTATCTTTAAGCCTTTTTTGAGCAAACCTGCGCTGAATCAATAAACAAAAGCCATGTGGCTCAGGCAATTTTTATCAGGTTAATTAATTCTAAGCTAAACTTATTCCCCTCATCACATGAACCAAAAACCACGATTAAGTTTCTGGCAGATTTGGAATCTGAGTTTTGGATTTTTGGGCGTTCAGTTTGGTTTTGCCTTGCAGAATGCCAATGCCAGCCGAATTTTAACAAGCCTTGGGGCTGACCCTCATTCATTGTCGCTGTTTTGGTTGGTAGCCCCGGTAATGGGTTTGCTGGTTCAGCCCGTTGTGGGTGCCGCAAGCGACCAGACCTGGAATCGTCTCGGTCGGCGCTCACCCTATATTTTCTTCGGGGCTTTGGTTTCAATGATTGCCATGTTCTTTATGCCCAACGCCCCATTGGTGGTGAAGGCAGGTGGTGCCGGCGCTTTAGCCTTCGGTGTTATTATGCTGGCATTAATGGATGGCGCCTTTAATGTCACCTTTCAGCCGTTCAGGGCCCTGGTGGCCGACATGACCCCCGATGAGCAAAGGAACATCGGATATTCCGTCCAGAGTTTCCTTATTAACGTGGGTGCCGTTATTGGTTCGGCCCTTCCCTTTATTCTTACTGCTGTAGGTGTGGCCAACCAGGCCGAAGCCGGAAAAGTAGCCCCCTCGGTAATCTGGTCGTTTTATATTGGTGGAGCCCTGCTGTTGCTCAGCGTGTTGGTAACCGTGTTTAAAACCAAGGAATATCCCCCGGAAGAATTCGAAAAGTATAATAACATTACTGAAGAGGATAAATCAAGAAAGGAGAACTTTTTCAGGTTGCTCACAAATATGCCAACGACCATGAAACAGCTTGCCGTGGTGCAGTTTTTTTCATGGTTCCCCTTGTTTCTCATGTGGGTTTATTCAACCACGGCCATTTCGCAGCATTACTTTGGCGTGCCTGTTGGCTATAATGCCGAAACTGAAACCAATGAATCAATACGGAAGGCATTTGAGCAGGCTGCCAACTGGGTTGGCATTTGCTTTGCCGCCTACAGTTTTGTGGCTGCATTATATTCAATCGCTATTCCCAAACTAATCAGAATATCGAACCGAAAAATCGTTTATTCAGCTTCGCTGATTCTTGGGGGCTTGGGTTATATCTCAACCATGCTTTTCTCAAACCAGTATATGCTTTTGATCTCGATGGTGGGCATCGGAATAGCTTGGGCTGCAATACTTGCTCTTCCTTATGCCATCCTTTCGGGCACTTTGCCCGCCAAAAGAATAGGGGTGTATATGGGCTTGTTTAACCTTACCGTGGTAATTCCTCAGATTTTGAGTGGTCTGGTGGGAGGCTCCATATTGCGTTTTGCCTTCGGCGGAAATGGCATTTACATTCTTGTGCTGGCCGGGGTTTGCATGATCATTGGCGGATTTTTCGTTTTCAGGGTTAACGATGCAACCACCGCCATTTTAAAAGATTAAAAACAACAAGATAAGACAAAAAAATCCAAACAATGAAAAACGAACGTTCTAGCGGTATTTTGCTGCATATCACATCCCTTCCGGGGAAATACGGCATTGGCACCATGGGCAGTGAAGCACATGAATTTATAGACTTTCTGGTTGCTTCAGGCCAGAAGATCTGGCAGATACTCCCCCTGGGGCATACAGGTTATGGCGACTCGCCCTACCAATGCTTTTCGGCTTTCGCCGGAAACCCGCTCCTGATCAATCTCCCGAAACTTTTGGCCGATGAGCTTCTTGAAACAGCCGATTTCCCATCAGAAAAGGATTTCAGCAACGATGCCGTTGATTTCGGGCAGGTATACACATACAAATACCCGTTGCTGCGCAAGGCCTATGAGCGCTTTAAGACAAATAACAGTGCCCTGCGCCAGCTTCAGTTCGAAAATTTCACCAAAAAGAACCAGTTCTGGCTCGAAGACTATGCCTTTTTCATGGCCCTAAAAAATCATTATGGAGGCAAGGCCTGGTCAGAATGGGATAAGCAGGTTAAGACCCGCGAGCCTGAAGCCCTGAAACGTTACCGTGAGCAACTTGCGGACGACATTGGCTTCTACCGCTTTCTTCAGTTTGTGTTTTACAGGCAATGGCTCGAGCTAAAGGCTTACGCCAACCTAAACGATATTAAAGTGATTGGCGACATTCCCCTTTACGTGGCCGCCGACAGCGCCGACGCCTGGTCAAACCCCGGCATTTTTGAATTCGACAAAGAGCTGAACCCAATAACTGTGGCCGGCGTGCCACCTGATTATTTCAGCGCCACCGGACAGCTCTGGGGCAACCCCATCTATAAATGGGATGTGCTCGAAGAGCAGGGCTTTTCTTGGTGGATCGAGCGTGTGAAGGCCAATTTGGTGCTTTACGACATCATCCGCATTGACCATTTCCGTGGCTTGGCCGCTTATTGGGCAGTGCCTTTCGGCGAAAAGACCGCCATTAAGGGTGAATGGATCAATGCCCCGGGGCTGGCTTTACTCGAAGCCCTTTATGAAAGCCTTGGCGACCTTCCAATCATTGCCGAAGACCTCGGCGTAATCACACCCGATGTGGTGGAGCTGCGCGAAGGATTCGACCTGCCAGGCATGAAAATCCTGCAATTTGCCTTCGACTCGGGCGAAGAAAACGACTTTATGCCCCACACTTTCGTGAAAAACTGCGTGGTATACACCGGCACACACGACAACGACACCACCCTGGGGCAGTTCAAGGCGGTGCGCGACAGCGATCGCCTGCTCATGAAAGAATATTTTGGCGTTGATGAAAGAGACCCGGCCTGGTCGTTCATAAATCTGGCCTGGAGCACCGTGGCAAATATGGCCATTGCTCCTTTGCAGGATCTGCTCAGGCTCGACACCGTAGCCAGGATGAATTTCCCCGGTAAACCATCAGGCTATTGGAAATGGCGCTTCCGAAAGGAAATGCTGAAACCCGAACATGCCAGTGAACTTCTAAAAATTACCCGCTTGTATGGCAGAAGGTAATTGAAGCCAAGTCCTGGCTTTTCCGGATTTGATTAAAGCTAATCCCAGAGTATTTTTTCTCATTATCTTTTGTGTCCGCTTGCGAACAATACTATTCGCAGGCGGACATTTTTTTGTGTCCGGTCTTTTTGATTTTGCTGGCATTGAATTTTGTAAACAACTGAAAAACAATAAAATAAAGAGTTTGGCACAAACTTAGATATTACTTTGACAGAATAAAACAATATTAACCCCAAAAAACCCGAAATAAAAATGAAAACCAAACTTATAATAACCGCAACCTTGATTCTCGCCACTTCATTTCTGGCCAGCGCCGGCGCACCAAAAAAATTCATGACCTTTTACGATCAAATGGGCCGTATGTTCAATATGCCTGTTAAGGTTGAAGAAGAAGCAGAAATCTTTCACTTCGACAGCAAAACTGAATTTAACCGCCACAGGGCAAATGAAGTAAGCCGCACTTTCGATCTGGGCTCAATGACAAAACCCGAAGCCGAAATCGATGACATACCGTTTGAGCTTCAAAGTATTATAATGAGAACCACCAAATAAAACAAACAAAGAGAACTCCCTGAAAACAAGTAAAACTCCTCTCTTCATCACTCTCCTTATTCCCTCTTTTCTCTTTCATTGTTTTGGTTCCGGGCCCTTTTCAAAGGGTCCGGTTTTTTGTGCCTGCAGGTGTAAAAAAGCCTAATTTTACGGTTGTAACTCGTTATCAATAACCGGGCATTGAAATTGCTTTATATACCACCAAGCTGGCTTAAGGCCCTTTCGGGGAAATACCTGAAGTGGCAATTCCCTTCAGGGGAAAAGAAAATTTTTCTTAGTTTCGATGATGGCCCAACCCCGGGAGTGACCCCGGAGATCATCCGTATTCTTGATCAGCATAAGGCAAAGGCCACTTTTTTTCTCCTGGGAAAAAAAGCATATAATCATCCGGAACTTGTTCAGGATATTGTGGCTCATGGCCACAACCTTGGCAACCATGGTTGGGATCACATCGATGGTTGGCTTACCCGAACCAGCACTTATATTAAAAACGCCGAGAAAGGAAGGGCGGTGATCCCGGGCAACTTGTTCAGGCCACCATTCGGGCGTATAACCCCCTGTCAAATACAGGCTTTGAGAAAGAAAGACATGGAAGTGATCATGTGGTCGGTTCTGGCACCAGATTATGCTCACAACTCTGATTTAACAACAACATTGAGCAGGGTCGTTTCAAAAACCGGCGACGGAAGCATTGTGGTATTTCATGATTCAGAAAAAGCCAGGAAGAATTGTCTGGCCTTGTTACCCGCATTCCTTGATCATTTTTCAGGGCTTGGCTTTTCATTTGAAGCGATACGGCCCAAACACAAACAATCTTAATTGATAAGGCCTTCTGTAAAATATTGATATTTTTGCAAGGGAATTTGCATGAACACTTTCAAACTGACACCAACCAAGCTATGATGCAGCATCTCTCGGGGAAATTTCAAAAAGCAGCAGCGGCTTTCATTGCCTTCCTGGTGTTGTATTCCTGCGCAAATATCGTAGCCCCCACAGGCGGCCCCCGCGATGAAGACCCGCCGGTAGTCCTTTCAAGCAATCCGCCAAACTTTTCGCCAAACTTCAAGGGTAACCAGTTTCGCATCTTCTTTGATGAATTTGTTCAGCTTAAAGACATTAACCAGAAGCTTTTGATCTCTCCGCCATTCGAAAAGCAGCCTGAAGTGAGGATTCGCGGAAAATCAATTATCGTTCAGTTTGATGAAGAACTACGCGAGAACACAACATACAATTTCTTTTTTGGCGATGCCATTGTTGACAACAATGAAGGAAACGCCATTCCCAACTTTCAGTTTGTTTTTTCAACCGGGCCTTATGTCGATTCATTGTCAATTGCCGGAAAGGTTAACGATGCTTTCAGCCTGAAGCCTTCGGCAGGCATATACGTAATGCTTTACGACAATATTTATGACTCGGTGCCTTATCTTGAGCGCCCCGTTTACCTTGCCAAGACCGATAAGGAAGGAAACTTTGGTATAAGTAATATTCGCGAAGGGCAGTACAAAATTTTTGCCATCGAAGACCTGAATGCCAATTTTCAATATGACCTGCCCAACGAGCGCATTGCCTTTCTCGACAGCCTGATCATCCCGAAATTTGTTGAGCCACCAACCATCATTGAAGATCATGACCTCGACCATGATCATGACCTCGAGCATGATCATGGCCACGAACATGACCACATTGGGGTTCCCGGCATTGAGATAATGCCTGTTGATGTCCCGCCAGTTCAGCCCGGAGTGCCTGATTTGTTTTTGCAAGCAGGCGACACCCATGTTGCTGACACCGTTCCGGTGGCTGCCCAACCAAGGCAAACCAGGTATCATTTAAGGCTTTTCCAGGAGGCAGATACCGTTCAGCGAATCCTGTCAACCAGCTTGGTTAGGGTCGGTTTGCTTCAAATGGCATTCAGGGTTCCGTTCGACTCAATTGCGGTGCGCGATCTAAGCGAACAGCTTCCGGAAAAATGGTTCCTTCCTGAACCATCAAAAAACCGCGACACGCTCTTGCTATGGCTTTTACCACCTATAGCCGACTCTCTTAATATTGAAGTTTCTGACAGGGGGTTGGTTCTCGACACCCTTAAACTTTCTGCCAGGCCGCGCGAAGTGCGAGGACGCGGGGCCACCCTCGAGGCTGATCCCAAAGTAAGCCTGCGCCTGAATGCCACCAGGGGCTCTGCACTCCCATTCTTTGAAGCCTTAACAATAACCGCCGGCAATCCTATAGAAAGGCTCGACACAGCAGCCATCCACATTATGACCGCCGACTCTGTGTGGGTTGAACCTAATTTCGAGTTTATTGGCACCGTGCAGCGCCGGCTCGAGCTCATTACCGCGCTGGAACAGGATGAAAGCTATTCAATAGAAATTCTTCCCGGGGCATTTACCGATATATTTGGGCATGCCAACGATACACTCAGGGCCAATTTCAAAACCACCCGTTTTGAAGACTACGGCATGATCATTTTAAACCTTGGGATTGAAGAAGCCTTGGGGCAGTTTATCCTTCAATTGCTCGACAAGGATGGAAAACCTTTGATTGAGAAAGTGATTCCCGGGGCCGGAGCCTATGAATTCAAAAACCTGCAACCAGGAAATTATGGCCTGCGGCTTATTCATGACATGAACGCCAATGGCAAATGGGATACCGGCCATTATCTAAGGAAAATCCAACCCGAACCCGTCTATATTTATGATGGCGTGTTACAAATTCGACAAAACTGGGAGTCGGAAATGAACTGGGATGTTAATCTTTGAACAACTCCGCCTAAAATTTACCCGCCTGATACGAGTTCAAATATGACTCGTTTGAAATAATACACCATTTATCTAATTTTTCTTTTTTCCGGTGCTTGTGTTCGGTTAAGACATTTAGAAAGCATAACTTTGCGCCAAGTTTTAACCTAACTTTTTAGCTATGAAGCTTTCTCATATTGAACACGTCGGCATCGCGGTAAAAAATCTTGAAGAATCCATCAAGTTTTACGAAGAGGTACTTGGCCTGAAATGCTACGCCATTGAAGAGGTAAAAGACCAGCGCGTGAAAACCGCATTTTTCATGCTTGGCCAAACCAAGATCGAACTGCTCGAATCGACTGATCCTGAAGGCCCTATTGGAAAATTCATTGAGAAAAAGGGCGAGGGCGTGCACCATTTAGCCTTTGCAGCCCAAGGCATAGAAGGCGCTCTTGATGAACTGCAAGGCAAAGGCATCCAACTTATTGACAAGGCTCCGCGCAAAGGTGCCGAGGGGCTCGACATTGCCTTTCTGCACCCCAAGTCAACCCATGGTGTGCTGATGGAGCTCTGTGAAAATAAAAACAAATCATAATTACCTTTTAATTCAGCTTGTATGTCTTTCGAAAATAAGATCAAGGAACTGCTTGAGAAAAGGGAACTTGCCAAACAGGGCGGGGGTCAGAAACGAATTGATTCCCAGCATCAGAAAGGCAAGCTTACTGCCCGTGAGCGCATCGAACTACTTCTCGACGAAGGCAGTTTCGAAGAGTTCGACATGTTTGTAACCCACCGATGCCACGATTTCGGGCTGGAAAACCAGCAGTATTTTTCTGATGGCGTAATTACAGGTTATGGCACCATCGATGGCCGGCTGGTATATGTCTTTGCCCAGGACTTCACGGTTTTTGGCGGCTCACTTTCGCTGGCCTATGCCGAAAAGATCTGCAAAGTAATGGACAAGGCTCTTAAAATGGGTGCTCCGGTAATTGGGCTCAATGACAGCGGCGGTGCCCGCATTCAGGAAGGTGTAAACAGCCTGGCCGGCTATGCCGAGATATTCCAGCGAAACATCATGGCCTCTGGCGTAGTGCCGCAAATTAGCGGTATTTTCGGGCCTTGCGCAGGCGGTGCGGTTTATTCACCTGCCCTCACCGACTTTACCATCATGACCAAGGAAAACAGCTACATGTTTGTTACTGGCCCCAAGGTGGTTAAGACCGTTACCGGCGAAGTGGTTACCGAGCAGGAACTTGGCGGCGCCATGACCCATGGCACCAAATCGGGGGTAACCCATTTCATTGCTGATGATGAGAAGGAAGGCATTTTGCTGATCAGGAAGCTTCTCAGCTTCCTGCCGCAGAACAACCTTGAAGAGCCACCCATGGCCTCCTGCGACGATCCGATCGACCGCCTGGAAGATGAGCTCAATTCTATCATTCCCGAGAATCCTAACAAACCATACAACGTTAAAGACGTTATTTACGCCATAGTCGACTACAACGAATTTCTTGAAGTTCAGCGCAACTATGCACCAAATATTGTAACAGGTTTTGCACGGTTCAATGGAATGTCGGTGGGGATTGTGGCCAACCAGCCAAATTACCTTGCCGGGGTGCTCGATATTAACGCTTCGCGCAAGGCAGCCCGCTTTGTCCGTTTTTGCGATGCCTTCAATATTCCGCTGGTTACCCTGGTTGATGTGCCTGGCTTCCTTCCGGGAACCACCCAGGAGTATGGCGGCATAATAGTACACGGTGCCAAGCTGCTTTTTGCATATGGAGAGGCCACCGTGCCAAAGGTCACCATTATCCTTCGCAAAGCCTATGGGGGCGCATACTGTGTGATGAGTTCAAAGCACCTGCGCGGCGACATTAACTACGCCTGGCCAATGGCCGAAATTGCCGTAATGGGCCCGAAAGGTGCCATAGAAGTGTTGCGCAGCAAGGAAATCAAGGCTTTTGAAACCGAAGAGGAAAAAACCAAATTTGTGGTTGACCAGGAAAAAGAGTACCTCGATAAGTTTGCCACGCCTTACCATGCGGCCAAGTTTGGGTATATCGACGATGTGATTGAGCCGCGCAACTCCCGCTTCAGGGTCATCAGAGCCCTTCAGTCGCTGGCCACCAAAAAGGATCACAATCCGCCCAAAAAACATTCGAATCTGCCCTTATAAAAATTCCTGATATGAACATTGCAGTGTTTTTAACCCTTGCTGCACAAATCCCGGTTTCGGCCGCGCAAGTTGCGGACGATGTGGATGTGTTTGTGCAAAACGATCCCTACGGTGGCATTATGGCCCTGCTGGGGATGGGCATTGTGTTCATAGCCCTGTTTTTGCTGTACATTATCTTTTCGAACACTCCGGTACTTTTCACCTTTTCATTCAGGCAAAAGTTAAAAAACGCACTGAAATTCAGAAAAAAGGAAGTAACCCCTGTTGCCATACCGGCTGAAAACCTACAGGAGTTGTCGGGCGAAGTGAACGCTGCCATTGCCGTGGCCATACACCTTTACCGCTCTGAACTGCACGATTTTGAAGACACGGTTCTGACCATTAAAAAGGTGTCAAAGACCTATTCGCCATGGAGTTCAAAGATTTACGGATTAAGGAACCCCCTGCCAAACTAAAGTCCGCTTAAGTCATTTTCAGCTTACCTTGCTACAAAACAAATTGAAAAAATATACACATGAAAAAATACAAGTTCACCATACATGGTAATGTTTATGATGTCAGCATTCTCAACGTAGAGGATAACATTATTGACATTGAAGTGAACGGGTCGTCATACCAGGTAGAGGTTGACAAAACCATTCAGCCTGTGAAGACCCCCAAGCTGGTTCGTCAGCGCGTGGTGCCCGATACGGAAACCACCCCTTCGGTTGGCACCGGAGCAAAAAGCCCCGCATCGGGAGCCGGGACAATAAAATCGCCGCTTCCCGGCACAATACTGAGCATTCTTGTCAAGGTTGGAGATCCGGTTAAAATTGGACAGAAACTCATGGTGCTTGAGGCCATGAAAATGGAAAACAACATCGACTCTGACAAGGAGGGCAAAATTGCCGCCATCAGGGTTGCCCCCGGTCAGTCGGTAATGGAAGGTGACATCCTGATTGAAATAGGAGCATAACCATGGACAGCGGAGTTTTTAGTTTCATTTTCAGCCAGATCAGCGAGTTTCTTGGCTACACGGCTTTTGCCCACATTACTTTAGGGCACGTGGTAATGATCTGTGTCGGATTGTTCTTTATAAACCTGGCAATTACCAAGCATTATGAGCCGTTATTGCTGATCCCTATTGGTTTTGGTATCCTAATCGGCAACATTCCCTTTGCCGAGAATACCGGCCTTCAAATTGGAATTTACGAGGAGGGCAGCGTGTTGAACATGCTTTACTTTGGGGTGCAGCGCGGAATATATCCGCCCATTATCTTTTTAGGCATTGGTGCCATGACCGACTTCTCTTCTCTGCTTTCAAAGCCACGGCTTGTGTTGCTGGGCGCTGCGGCTCAATTTGGCATTTTTGCTGCATACTCTTCTTCATTGTTGCTGGGTTTTGCGCCCGAGCAGGCCGGCGCCATTGCCATTATCGGTGGCGCCGATGGCCCCACGGCTATTTTCCTTTCTTCTAAGCTTGCGCCAGAGTTCATTGGCCCCATTGCCATTGCCGCATACTCTTACATGGCGCTGGTACCCGTTATCCAACCGCCCATCATGAGGTTGCTTACCACCCCAAAGGAGCGACTCATACGCATGAAGCCCCCTCGTGCCGTGCCCAAGCAGGAAAAGATCATATTCCCCATAGTTGGGATTTTGCTCACCACCTTTATCATGCCTACCGCATTGCCACTGCTGGGGATGCTCTTCTTTGGCAACTTGCTCAAAGAAAGCGGGGTAACCAACCGCTTGGCCGACACTGCCCGCAACTCACTCATCGACATTGTAACCATTTTTCTGGGCCTTACTGTCGGTGCTTCAACCCAGGCCACTGTTTTCCTTACCAAGGAGTCGCTTATGATCTTCGGACTAGGAGCTGCCTCGTTCGTGGTGGCAACATTCAGCGGGGTGTTATTTGCAAAGGTCATGAACTTCTTCTCGAAGGAAGGTGACAAGATAAATCCCCTTATCGGGAATGCCGGGGTTTCGGCCGTGCCCGACAGTGCCAGGGTGTCGCAGCACGTTGGCCTTGAATATGACAAAACCAACCACCTGCTCATGCACGCCATGGCCGCCAACGTTTCGGGCGTGATCGGAAGCGCCATTGCAGCAGGTATCTTGCTGAGCTTCCTTACATAGGACGCCCGTTGGTTTCTGAATAAAAAAAGCACCCCGTTGAGGTGCTTTTTTTATTTCCCGGAAACGGGTATTTAAACTTTGAAAAGACCGTTCTTGATGGCGAAGGTAACCAGCTTCACGCTGCTGTCGACACCTGCCTTGCGAAACAGGTTGGCCTTGTGCCCATCAACAGTGCGCTGGCTGATAAAGAGCTTGTCAGCGATTTCCTTAATGGTATAACCCTTGCAAATCAGTTCAAGCACCTCCACTTCGCGGCGGGTGAGCTCCTCGCGCAATTCAGGCTCGCGGGGCTCATCCTTTGATCGGCTTTTTACCAGCGAGGTGGTAAGGGTTGGAATCAGCTCATCTGAAAAATAATTTTTGTTTTCGGCCACCAAGGCAAGGGCCTTTTTTAACTCATGCTCCTCGGCGGTCTTGAGCAGGAAGCCTTTAACGCCGGCTTCAAGCATACTCACCAGGTACTCTTCTTCACCAAACATGCTAATGGCCACGATTTTCAGATCGGGATAACGTTTCAATGCCTCCTTTGTGGCCTCAATGCCATTGAGCACAGGCATCTGGATATCCATGAAAATAATATCGGGTTGCAGTTTTTCGAAAGTGTCTAAAAACTCTTGCCCGTTGGTGGCTTCTCCGCAAATGGTCACATCAGGCATTTCCCTAAGGAGCAAATTAAGGCCTTTGCGGAATATGTGGTGGTCTTCCACGATCATCACCTTTAATTTCTTTTGCATGGTATTTCGGTTTTTCTGCAAGAAAATTTATGAAAATTGCCCTGGTTGTTTCGACAAATTTACAAGAAAATCCCAAATATATTTTAGATTGGCTAATTTAACGGTATTTCAAGCCTGAAAAAAGCACCAGCTCCCTGTTTTTTTGCCGGTAAAAGCTTACCATTAAGAAATTGGATGCGTGTCAATAAGTTTTTCAGCCCATGGCTTTCGGGGTTGTTATTCAGGGCCTCGGCAAAATCAAATCCCATGCCGTCGTCATGGTAGTTCAATTCAAGTTTGTGTTTCCCTGTTTTCAGCTCAAGGTAAATTTTTTCTGCCCCGGCATGCTTCAGGGTGTTATTGATCAACTCAGTACAAATGCGGTAAATATTGATTTCGGTATTTTTTCCCAGCCTTTGGATGTTGCGGTCGCCCGAAAGATGAATTACCACGGCCCCCGAGCGCATGACCGACTGCGAAAACACTTCAAGGGCAGGCAATAATCCGTAATCGTTGAGGGTGCTTGGCATCAGATTATTGGCAATTCGCTTGGCTGCAATCACGGCTTCGCCAATGTTGGTTTTTATTTCATTAAAAAGAAACTCCTTTTCTGTTGGTGTTTTGTCTTCTTTCTGTAGCAAATTCACATAAATTTTCAGGGTTGAAAGCAGTGCTCCCAGCCCATCGTGCACATCCATGGCAAACCGTTTGCGCTCTCTTTCTTCCGTATCGACAATGGCATTTCTGACTTCGTTTTCCAGCTCTTTTAACCTGGTGATGTCGCTAATGGCCAGCACATTGATCTGTTCGTTTCGGTAAATGAATCGCTGGTGCTTTACCTGTCCGTAAAAGTGGCTTTCATCCTGCCTGATGAACTCCATTTCCCAGGGCCCGTAACTGTCGCTTTGCAAGATTTTTTTCAGCGGTTTAATGCCTTCAACAGGCACCAGCAGCGTAACCGGCTTGTCGATGATATGACCGGTGTCGTGAAGGAAAACCTGCAAGGTGGCATCGTTTACTTCGATGATCCGGTTGTTTTTGATAAACAACACGGCTTCGAATGCAGCTTGAGAGAGCGCCTTGAACTTCTCTTCCGTTTGCCGCCGCTGGTCAATTTCCTGCTTGAGCTGGATGTTTTGTTCAGAAATAATGTCGCTCGAACGCTTTAACTCCAGGTGGGTTTTGACCCTGACTGTAAGCTCCTGCTTGTTGAAAGGCTTGGTAATATAATCGATCGCACCAGCATCAAAGCCTTTAACCATTTCCTGAATGTCGCGTAAAGCCGTGATAAACATGATGGGTAGGTGTCGTGTAAGTGGATTTTCCTTTAGGAGCTTGCAAACTTCCAGCCCATTCATATCAGGCATCATGATGTCGAGAAGGATCAAATCAGGCAGTTCTTTATTAACTTTTTCAAGGGCTTCCTTTCCCGACGAAGCTTCCAGAAGCTGGTAAGGTTGGCTTTTCAGGATCTGCTTCAGCAGAAATAAATTTTGGGGATCATCATCCACAGCCAAAACTTTATATGAAGTACCCGTTAGCATAAGCAGGTTGCCCTTTTATTTAAGTTGAATTAAATGCTTTGGCATAAAATTAAATAAAATAAACAAATCATGGTTTTTTAGCGGCCAAATAAAAAATTGTCTTAACTTTAGCAATGTTATTCTTCATTTTTCGTTCTGAAAACAGGAAATAGCCAATAAAACAATGAATATCAGATATAAGGATGCACTGATCTCCTTTGAGGACAGGGGTGCAGGCAATGCGGTGGTTCTGCTGCATGGGTTTACGGAGTCAGCAGATGTCTGGGACTTTTTTGTAGAAAACCTGGTCGATTCTTTCAGGGTGATCACCATTGATCTTCCGGGCCATGGAGAAAGCGAGTGCATTGGCGATGTGCATCATATGGAGCAAATGGGTGAGGCAGTAAAAACCGTTCTCGACCATTTGAATGTAAGTGAAGCCGTAATCATTGGGCACTCAATGGGTGGTTATGTGGCGCTTGCCATGGCCAGGGTTTACCCCAAGCTTTTCCGCGGGCTGGGTTTATTTCACAGCACCTCACTGGCCGACAGTGAAGAGTCGCGCGAAGCCCGTGAGAAGGCCATCAAGGTGATCAAGGAGGATCATCAGGGCTTTCTCTTCAATTTTATTCCCGAGCTTTTTGCCCCCGAAAACCGTGATCGCCTGGCCCCCGAAATTGAAGCCCTGATTGCCAAAGCCAAGCAAATGAGCAAAAAAGCGGTAGTTGCCGCCCAGGAAGGCATGAAGTCGCGCAGCAGTTCGCTCGACGTGCTCATCAATGCCAAATTCCCCGTATTGTTTATTGCAGGTCAGAAAGATTCAAGGGTGCCTTTTGAAAACATTTGGGTGCAAATGGCCCTCACCGAAGAGGCGCACTCACTGATCCTTCGCAATGTAGGGCATATGGGCTTCCTTGAGGCCAAATACCAGACCTTCGACTTCACCAAAGCATTTATCAGCTCCTGTTACAGGCCAAGATAATTTTACAACAAATAAAAAAAGGGGCTTGCCAGCGTGCAAGCCCCTTTTTTTTATTCACAAACATGTGCTATTTTTCAAAAACGAGATAGGCCCATGGCCCCATGTTCAGGGTGGTGTTGGCTTCGAAAGTGGATACCTCGCCGCTGAACAGCTCGGTATAGGTGCCAGCATAACGACCGCCCTGAAGTGTAAATTCGCGGGGTTGGTCAGAAAGGTTAAGCAACACAAAAACCTGGTCGCTGTCCTTTTCCCTTACAAAAGCAAAAACTGAGGTATCCTGGGTGGTGTTAATCCTTTCAATGGGTCCGCCGGCAATGCCATTCCAAAGGGCCTTGTTGCGGCCCTTGAGGTAAAGCAGCGCCTGGTAAAAGCCATGGTACTTAAAGTCATTCCAGTCGATGTAATCCTTTTCAAAAAACTCGAGCATGCGGTTAAAGCCTGCTTCCTGTCCGTTGTAGAGCAAGATCATTCCGGGAACGGTGGCCGTGAAAACGGCGAAGGTTTCCTTGGCATCGCCCAGCCTGTCGAACTCGGTACCAGCCCATGAGTTTTCATCGTGGTTGGTGATAAAGTTCATTTTATAAGATCCAAGGGGAAAGTTACCCATGTTTTCAACAAAATAATACTGGTTGAGCACCGATACATCAGCTTTGCCTTGAGCAATATTATTCATTAAGTGGTGCAATGACCAGCCGTATCCTGCCTCAAAGGCATGTTCGTGCAGATAGGGCTTTTCGGCTTCGGCCAGCATGAAGATGGGTTTGATCTTTTCCAGCTCAGCCACGGCCTTGTTCCAGAATTCGGTGGGCACCATATCGGCCACATCGCAACGAAAACCATCCACGCCAACTTCTTTGACCCAATAACGCATTTCGCCAATCATCGCATCCCACAGCTCCTTGTTGTCGTAATTCAGGTCAATCACATCCGACCAATCTTCAATCGGGGGCACAAAATTTCCGTTTTCATCCTTAGTGTAAAATTCAGGGTTTGTGATGGTCCATGGGTGATCCCAGGCGGTGTGGTTGGCAACCCAGTCGAGAATCACGTACATGTCGCGGGTATGGATCTCTTCCACCAGCCTTTTGAAATCTTCAATGGTGCCAAACTCGGGGTTAATGCCGGTATAGTCCTTTACAGAATAGTAGCTCCCGAGCGTGCCTTTGCGGTTAAGTTCGCCAATGGGGGTAATAGGCATAAACCACAGAATGTCGATTCCCAGGTCTTGAAGTCGGTCAAGGTGCTGGGCAAAGGCGTTGAAGGTTCCTTCGGGGGTGAATTGCCTTACGTTGACCTCGTAAATGCTGGCATTCTTGCTCCATTCGGGGTGACTTACCGTACTTACAACAACTTTGGCCTCTTCAGCCTTTTGCTTTGATGGCCCGCATGATGTAAGGCCAGAAACCAGAGCTGCCATGGCCACAAGAGCCCATAATCCTGAAAACCTTCCTAATATCTTTTTCATCTTTTCCTGTTTTATATGAATGATTATTTACTGTTCCGTTTCAATGCTGCGGTTGAGATAATCGCCCACATCCATGGGGCGCGGAGTGTATTGCTTGCCAAAAAAGTTTGATGAGATCAAAAAGTCGGCCGTTGAGCGGTTGCATGCAGTAGGGATGTTGTAGAGCACGGTGATGCGAAGCAGGGCTTTTACGTCCACATCATGCGCCTGGGGTTGCATGGGGTCCCAGAAGAAGATCATCAGGTCAATACCTCCTTCAGAAATCAGGGCGCCAAGTTGCTGGTCGCCGCCCAGTGGCCCGGATTTCAGTTTGGTAATGCTAAGATTTTTTGGCAGACTACCTGTGTCGGGATCGGACATGGCCTGCTCCACGAACTTTCCGGTAGTGCCTGTACAAAACAGCTGATGACAGGCAAGGGCCTTGCGGTTCCAGGTGACCCATTCGAGCAGGTCTTTTTTGCGGTTGTCATGGGCCACAAGGGCAATGCGCTTGCGCTGGCTTTTCAGGTGCAAGGACTTTTCTGATCCGGCTGGTGTCTTTTCCATAACTATAGGTTGGTCAGTATTTCAAAACTGTTGGGAGCAAGGGTAATGGTCAGGGTGTTTTCGCTTATGCTGAAATCGGCGCCAAAATTTGCCTTGTAAACCGGCCTTGCAAGGCGCGTTGGAAGGCTCAGGCTTATGGTTTTGGCCTGGCGGCTTTTATTGAATACCACCAGTGCGTTTTGCCCGAAGTATGATCTTGCATAGGCAAAGGTTTGGTCATCTGCTTTCAGGCTCAGGAAGTCGCCGTAAACAAATGCCAGGTTGTTGGTTCTTAAGCTGGTCAGCTTTGCCGTTCTTTCCTTTAAACCTTTTTCGCGCTCAGTGAGGTTTTCGAACTTCATGGGGCGGCGGCTGTCGGGGTCACCGGCACCGGGCAGGCCGATTTCATCGCCGTAATAGATCACGGGCACTCCGGGTATGGTCATAATAAATGCCGTGAGCGATGCCAGCTTGTCATAGCCCACGGGGTCGCCAACGCCCACTTCGCGCTTCCAGCCGGCCTCAATATGGTCTTCGGCAAAGCTAAGGCCGCCCCCGGCCAGCGAAATGAAGCGGGCCATGTCGTGGTTGCCCGTAATGTTGCCCATCATGTTGAGGAAGCCATACTGGTTGAAGGTTTGGTGAATGGAAAAGTTGAGCATGCTGAAAGGCACTTCATCGATGGCGAAGGCCGAGCGGGCATCGAAATACAGGTTAAAGTCGAACTGCCCATCCAGCAGGCCGCTGCCCACATAGCTGCCTATCAGCTCACGGTTTCCGAACGTTTCGCCGATCTGGAACAGACGCTTGCCTTTGGGCACCATGTATTCTTCCCTCAGTTTTTGGGTAAGCGCGCGCCAGAACTCTTGCGGAATATGTTTGGTGGCGTCGTGCCGAAAGCCGTCGAGGCCATACTCCCTGATCCAGAAAAGGGCGCTGTCGACCATGGTCTGAATCACTTCGGGATTAGAAAATTCGAGGCTGGGTAAAAAGTCATCGAACCAGGTAGTAAGGCGGTGTTCTTCCCAGATCCGGATATTTTTTCTGCCATCAGGCAGGTTAAGCTCAGTGGCCCAGTGCGGGTTTTCAATGATCAGCGGGTTTTTCTCATGCACGTGGTTCGAAACGAAGTCGAGCATTACGCTCATGTTGTTTTGGTGAGCGGCCTCTACCATTCGGCGCATGGCCTGCTCATTGCCAAAGCGGTGATCGACAGTGGTGAGCGTTATGGGCCAATAGCCATGGTAGCCGGTGTATTTGCGATGCGGCGCCGGGAATTCGCGGTATGCCTCGAGCGGATTCTGGGTTATGGGCGAAAGCCAGATGGTATTGATGCCAAGGCTGGCGAAATATCCGTCTTCAATTTTTTTGGTGATGCCCTCCAGGTCGCCGCCAAAAAAGTTTGCCCTGGGTGCCACTTCCGGATCAATGACGGGGTCATCATTATCGGGGTTTCCATTCTTAAAGCGATCAACCATCATGAAGTACAGAATGGTTTTTTCCTTGTCCTGGCGTGTCAGTTGGGCAGGGTCAAGCACCGGATGGCCGTTTTGGAGCGGGATCAGCAGGTCGTTTGATGGGCCGTACTGGTTGTATGCCCTGATGCGCAGAAAGCTTCGTTCTTTTCTGGCTGCATCGCCCGGAATAAAGACGTGCAGGTGATTGCCGTGCCGGGAAATGTTTTGCCGGGGCAGGCTGAAGTTTTCCCAGAAGGCAAAAATCTCATCGGCCTGATTTACAAAGCCAAGGTTAATGTTGAAATTGCTGTATGACTGGGTAAACAGGTGGGGCGTAAGGTTGCGGTCGAAGCCGGGTATGCTCAGCACCGAGTTGAAGCCACCGGCGTTGTTGTCGATCAGCACCAGATTGTTGGGGTCGGTGATCTGGCGGCCGTTTACCACGAGCAGGTAGTGGTATGAGCCGGGGTTCAGGTCAAGGCGCGTCTGCCACATGCCGTCGATGAGGGTCAGCGGCAGCTCGGCCCAGTTGGTCATGTCGCCACGCAGACTTACCGACTGGTAGCGCTGTCCCCGGGGGTCGAAAACAAACTGATGGCGTTGTTTCTGGCTGCGCTCCACAAAAAAGCTGTAGCTTTTCGAGCCAAGCCAAACCTTCATTTCTGAAATGAACGGCACGGCCGGTGATTGCTTCACAATGGTAACCGAAGCCTTGTCATCAGCCAAAAGAAAACTCAGCTCGGGTGTTCCGCTCACTGAGTCGATTTTACCAACCGATGCCTGCAGAAAATAGTCAGAAAGCAGCACCAGAGTAGAATCTCCATCCAAACGAATGGGCGATGCCAGTCCAAAAATGTCATTGCCCTCGTGGAAAATCCTGGACGGTTTTGAATTGCAGCCCAACAGCACAATCAGTGCCAGGGCGGTCAGAAAAAAAAGGTTCTTCTTCATACTTGGATTTGTTTTTCAGGCTTATTTGGCCTGTACCAGAAAATAATTTTTCTTGCCGCGCTGCACCAATATATGACGGCCGTTGATCAGGTGCCGGCTGTCAATGATCAGATCGTCGGCCACTTTTTCCTTATTAATGCCAATGCTTCCTTCCCTGAGCATGCGGCGGGCCTCGCCCTTGCTCTGGGTGATGGCGGTTTTCCCGGCAAGGAAATCAACAATTTGGATGCCGCCTTCAATGTCGCTCATGGCTACCTCAAACATGGGTACTCCTTCAAAAACCGAGAGCAGCACCTGCTCGGGAAGTTTCTTCAGGGTTTCGGTGGTGCCTTTCCCGAAAAGGATCTCTGAGGCCTCCACTGCCATGTTGTATTCGTCTTCGCCGTGTACCCTCAGGGTGATGTCTTTGGCAAGGGCTTTCTGCAACACTCTCAGGTGTGGTGCCTTTAGGTGCTCTTCGATCAGTGTTTCGATCTCCTGCCGGCTGAACAGGCTGAAGATCTTTATGTAGCGCTCGGTGTCCTCATCAGAGCAGTTGAGCCAGAACTGGTAGAAATGATAGGGTGATGTGTACCTGGGGTCGAGCCATACGTTGCCCTGTTCGGTCTTTCCGAATTTGCCGCCATCGGCCTTGGTGATAAGCGGGCACACCAGGGCAAAGGCTTCACCCCCGGTTTTGCGGCGGATCAGCTCGGTGCCGGTGGTGATATTGCCCCACTGATCGGAGCCACCCATTTGCAGCTTGCAGTTTTTGGTCTGATATAAATATAAGAAGTCATAACCCTGCACCAACTGATAGGTAAATTCAGTAAACGAAATGCCGGTTTCAAGGCGCTTTTTTACCGAGTCTTTGGCCATCATGTAGTTTACTGAGAGGTGCTTGCCCACTTCGCGTAAAAAGCCCAGGAAGGTGAAGTCCTTCATCCAGTCGTAGTTGTTTACGATCTCAGCGCGGTTTTCGCCTTTCTCAAAGTCAAGGAATTTCAGAAGCTGTTTTTTTATGGCCTCCACGTTGTGGCGCAACACTTCTTCCGAGAGCATGTTGCGCTCTTCGCTCTTGCCGCTGGGGTCGCCAATCATTCCGGTGGCCCCGCCCACCAGCGCCAGCGGCTTGTGGCCCGCCAGCTGCAGGTGCTTCAGCATCATTATGCTTACCAGGTGGCCAATATGCAGCGAATCGGCCGTGGGGTCAATACCCACATAGGCAGTGGTCATTTCCTTCAACAATTGCTCCTCGGTGCCGGGCATCACGTCGTGTATCATGCCCCGCCATCTCAGTTCCTCAACAAAATTCATCAGTCAGGTTTTATTTATTTGAATTACAAACGTCTGCTTCTTCTTCAGGAAACCAAAATTAAGCATTATGGCGGAATTTTCGTGATCGTTTAATCACTTCAATCCCGGGAAATTGTCCGCAATCGATTGCGATTCCGCATTTTCTGAAATATGCCTGGTTATCTGATGCGTGTGTGCAAAACAATCCGCAGAAATCATGATCCTGGTTTTTCATATTGCCCGAAAAGCCTTTCCTTTGCAGGGATTAATGCCGACAATTCTCTTTAAAGCAATTGGGGAGGAACAAACAGTCAAACAGCCTGTTAATTCTGAACCATCCATAAAATTATTTCCGATATGATTTTTGTAACGGGGGGCACGGGTTTGGTAGGTTCGCACTTGCTTTTTGAACTGACATCAAAGGGGCACAGTGTTCGGGCCATTTTGCGTGATAAAAGCCGGCTTGGCATGGTGCAAAAACTGTTTGCCTGGTATGATCCTGAGCAGGGCGAGGCGTTTTTCAGCCGCATTGAATGGGTCGAAGGCGATATGAACGACATCTTCAGCCTGAAGGAAGCTTTGGAAGGGGTTAAAACGGTTTATCATTGCGCTGCCATGGTATCGTTTATCCCGGCCGACCGGCCGCTCATGATGAAGGTTAACGTTGATGGCACGGCCAACCTGGTTAATGCCAGCCTGGCGCAGGGCGTGGAGAAGTTCTGCCACTGCAGCAGCGTGGCTTCGCTTGGACAACCTGAAGCCGGCAAGCCCACAGTGGAGTCGTTGGTATGGAAAACCTCTTCGAAAAACTCGTGGTATTCAATAAGCAAATATAGCGCCGAGCGCGAAGTGTGGCGCGGATCGGAAGAAGGCCTGCCAGTTGTGATCGTGAACCCATCGATTATTGTGGGGCCGGGAGATACTTCCCGCTCCAGCGCACAGCTTTATCAGTCGGTTAAAAGCGGGCTAAAGTTTTACACCAAAGGAATCACGGGCTTTGTCGATGCCCGCGATGTGGCTTCGGCCATGGTGCAGCTCGCCGAAAGCGACATCGTCAACGAGCGCTACATCCTGAGCAGCGAAAACCTTCAGTACCGGCAGGTTTTTGAATATTTTGCAGAATTTGCCGGGGTTAACCCTCCGAAATATTATGCCGGCCCCTTTCTTAGCGAGCTAGCCTGGCGCCTTGAGAAGCTGCGCAGCCTGCTTACCGGCAAAAAGCCCCTCATTACCCGCGAAACCGCCCGCAACGCCAACAGTGTAAGGCTTTTTTCAAATGATAAGATCCGTAAAACCATTGGCATTGACTTCCGGCCCGTGAAAGAAGCAGCCCGAAATACCGTAGACTTTTACAGTAAGTATCCTGACCTGGCCTAATGGTTTTTTTAAAAAAAGAAAACAAACATCACCCCCTTGCGCTGCGAGGGCGCCTCTGCTGCTCAGACCTGCCTTGCGCAGCGCCCGAAAAAAAATAATCCCATTTCCCCATGCTTCCGCATGGGGCTATTCACGGCTGACCCTGCCTGCCGACCTGCCCGCCGGAGGAGGGTTTACCCGCCTGTGGTGGGCAGGCAGGCCCTTAGGGTAA
>Ga0114946_10000283_pt1 | contig 32579 bp, 29 predicted proteins | sample WalLakDeSediment_FD_88676 | JGI IMG/M metagenome (GOLD analysis project Ga0114946, IMG submission 88676) | Lake sediment microbial communities from Walker lake, Nevada to study Microbial Dark Matter (Phase II) - Walker Lake 11/02/13 Deep Sediment | ecosystem: Environmental > Aquatic >... | reverse complement strand
AGCAGGTTTTTGTATTTCTCTTTCAATGATGACCTCTTTGGATTTCTTCTCAATTTTCTCCAATTTCTCCATGGCCTTCATTTTACTTAAAGCCAGATCTTCTCCTAATTTTCTTAGGGTAGCAGTGAGGTCTTTGTTGGTGCTGTTTTTTTGAGGCTCAGGGATTAATTGGTCATCGAAGTCATCAATGAGATTTCTTTTCGTTTTCTGGCCTTTTTGTCTAAGGGCTTCCTCCAATTGATCTTCAATCTTATTAATGATGTGTTCAAAGGGAGCAGAGGTCTCAACCATTTTTTTTAACCAGGCCCTATCGGGACTGGTTATTGAAGCCCAGGGCAGCAGTTCTTTTGAATTCCCTGATGTTTTTGTGAATTCGTATTTTGCCAATAATACTTTTGGAATCTGAAAATAAGGAAAGGTCTCATGAAGCCTAATGAGATCATTGAAATCATCCTTACTCAGATGGTTCGCATTCTTAATAATTCCAAGAAGTTGTATTGGGTTCACAATTTGGAAGTTTAATGGGGTTTCAATTTACACAATTTTACCAATTGGCGACGGTTGCCGTGAAAATATCCTGAATTATACTATCAAATATTTCCTGAATCAATTCTCCTTCCACTTGAAGAATAGAAGTTTGTCTGGGATCGTAATCTTTGAAAAAGGAAAAACTTCTTTTTAAGCTTTCTTCTTCATTTACCGAATTCACGTATTCCACATCCACGGAAATTGTTAATCGCATTTGTCCTGCTCTATCAGGCACATTCGCCGGATCAGTTGAACTTACTGTAGCCTGCGGGGTTATGTTGTATCGGGAAATGGCACCGGAAAACTGTAGATCGCCATTATTTCTTACCAATTCCAGCTGGGTATTTCTTTGGTAAAAATCTTTAAGGGATTCAGTAAAGGTCTGTTCCATATTGGCCGGCCCCCCTCCGGAATCATTGAAGAAATTTTCTACTGAAAAAGTCTTGATGATATCATAATTAATATTGGTTCCGGTGAAACTATAACTTATCGAACAAGATTGAAACAATAGAATACCAGCACAGGCAAGAGCAAGATTTCCGAGATATTTAATCAATGTCATAGTGCTTGATTTTCCTGTATAACGTTCTTTCTGAAATACCTAAGTCACCGGCAGCATATTTTCTTTTGTTATTATGCTTTCTCAATGCCCTTAAAATCATTTCTTTCTCTTTCTTTTCTAAAGATAAGGAGTTATCATCCTCTTCATGAATGATATCTTCAATATTTTCATCATCATAGACTTCCATCTCCTCTTTTTTACTTTGCGAATCGATCACAATGGGAACATTTACAGAGGGATCATGGGCTTTCTTTTCTTCAAAAGAAACAGGAGATTCCAGATCTTCAAAAAGGTTTTGATGTTTGTTGATTATAGAGGAATTCAGTCCACCTGACTGAAAAGTCTCCAACACCAGCTTTTTTAATTCATTCATGTCCTTTTTCATATCAAAGAGGACTTTATAAAGAATTTCTCTTTCTGAAAAGTCCGATGCTTCGTGTCCTGCCCCCCCTGTGAAGACTGCAGGAAGTCTGCTTTGGTCAGTAGGTAAATATCTGGACATTGTAGCCCCATCAACTTCCCTTTCCATTTCCAAAAGAGATATTTGTTCTGCTATATTTTTCAGCTGTCGAATATTGCCGGGAAAGGGAAACCGGAGCAATAATTTTTTTGCCTCCTCGCTAAGGGATATTGGCTTGACCTTGTACTTTTCAGAGAAATCGGAGGTGAACTTCCTGAAAAGCAATAGCATATCTTCCCCTCTTTCCCTCAATGGAGGTACATAAATGGGTACAGTATTCAATCTGTAATACAGATCCTCCCGAAATTTACCTTTCTCTACAGCCTTGATCAGGTTGACATTGGTTGCAGCGATTACCCTTACATCTGTTTTTTGCACTTTGGAAGAACCTACTTTAATAAACTCCCCGTTTTCCAGCACCCTAAGTAATCTGGCCTGTGTTCCCAATGGCATTTCACCTATTTCGTCCAGAAAAATAGAACCTCCGTCTGTCACCTCAAAATAGCCTTTTCGGGCCTCATGGGCCCCGGTGAAAGATCCCTTTTCATGTCCGAACAACTCAGAATCTATGGTCCCTTCCGGTATTGCTCCGCAATTGATGGCTATGAATTTACCATGTTTTCTTGCACTTAAGGAATGTATGATTTTGGAAAATGATTCCTTTCCACTTCCACTTTCCCCCGTAATCAATACGGTCATATCTGTTGGTGCAGCCTGCATGGCTACAGATATGGCATGGTTCAGTAATGGACTGTTGCCAATTATTCCAAACCTTTGCTTAACACTTTGTATTTCGGCAGCTGAAAACATCATCATGAATTTGAAATTATAAAACTACTTCCCCAAAAAGTGTTGCAGCCGAACAGTCCAGAATTCTGACTTTGACATAGTCTCCTTTTTTATTTCCTTCATTGGGGATGATAACCACTTTATTTGCCGAATTTCTTCCCTTCAATTGATTATCCGAACGCTTTGATGTTCCTTCAATCAGGATTTCCTGAATTTTACCAATATCCATTTTGTTGCGTTCAAGTGATAAAGCAGATTGTTTCTCAATTATTTCTGCCAATCTCCTTTTTTTAGTCTCCAAAGGGATATCATCATTATATTTTTTTGCAGCCAAGGTTCCTGGTCTCTCGGAATAATGGAACATATAGGAAAAATCATACTTGACCCTATCCATTAATGTGAGTGTATCCTGATGCTCCTCTTCTGTTTCCGAACAGAAGCCTGCTATCATATCGGATGAAATACCGCATTCCTCACCTAAAATTTCTCTAATGGCCCTGACCCTTTCCAGATACCATTCCCGGTCATAGGTCCTGTTCATCAATTCCAATACCCTGGAGTTACCGCTTTGAACAGGCAGATGAATGTATTTGCAGATGTTGTGGTACTTTTTCATGGTATATAGCACCTCATCCGTGATGTCTTTAGGATGGGATGTGGAGAATCTTACCCTTAAAAGAGGGTTAACCTGCGCCACCATTTCCAAAAGGTGAGCGAAAGTGACAACTTCGCTTACTTCTTCTTTTTTGTTCAGTCTGGCCTTGTTGTTTTCTTCCGGAGACCATTTATAGGAGTCTACATTTTGTCCCAACAGTGTGACTTCTTTATAGCCATTTTCAAATAATTCTTTCGCTTCTTTCACTATGGAATGAGGATCCCGGCTTCTTTCTCTTCCTCTTGTAAATGGCACCACACAGAATGAACACATGTTGTCACAACCTCTCATGATCGAGATAAAGGCACTTACACCATTGGAATTGAGCCGCACCGGTGAAATGTCGGCATAAGTTTCCTCTCTGGATAGGAATGTATTTACTCCTTTGTTCCCATCTTCGGCAGAAGCTACCAAATTGGGCAAATCCCTGTAAGCGTCCGGTCCGACCACCACATCAACAATTTTTTCCTCTTCGAGCAGTTTTTCCTTCAACCTTTCAGCCATACAGCCCAAGACGCCGATGGTCAACTCCGGTTTGTTTTTCTTTAATGTATTGAATTGACTTAATCTTTTTCTTACTGTCAGTTCGGCTTTTTCCCTGATTGAACAGGTATTTAAGAAAATTACATCAGCCTGTTCAAAATCCGAAGTGGTGTCAAATCCATTTTCTTTCATGATAGAAGCCACAATCTCCGAATCGGAAAAGTTCATCTGACACCCATAGGATTCAATGTACAGTTTTTTGGATTTTCCTGTATTTTCCTCTTCTGTAGTTTTAAAATCACATGCCTGCGCCTCTTCCGGAGCGATAATGTCAATGTCTTTTATAAAGTTTTCCATGGATGTAATCAATTCGAGTTGCAAAATTAAGAAAATACCGACAAAATGACAGTCTTGTTTTGCTATTTTCTTGGGGCATGTACCTATTTACCTTTCCGGGTATAAAGATTGGGTCAAGTCAGATACTTCGATTGGCGCTTAATTTTTCTGAATAAAATCAAAGACTATCCAAAATTGTGGATAGTCTTTAACTTGCACAAGCAATGTTGGGTCCCAGTTCAAAAAACCGTTACTTCCTTATATTCAGTATTTGATTTTTTAAATTCTCGTCCGAATCAATTATCTGTCCAAATCTTACCTTCTTTTCAAATGAACTTCCAACTATTTCCCGGTCCCATTTTTCTAATCTGGCCCCTGGGGTTGAGATACCTCTTATATGATCAAGGGTTAGTTTTAGTAAAAGTTCTTCCGTATCCCCAAATGGCAATAGTCTCCCTTGATTGATCAACTCCCTGCCTTGAATATTAGGGATAAAACCATTTGAAAACTCCGACTCCCCATTTTTGTTGGCATCTTTGAACACTATGGGTAAAATCCCATATTTGTTATTTTTATTATCCTCATCTTCCAAGGGGATGGACCCGACATTCTTGCCAACTGTAATATCTCCAACAAGGAATACATCCATATAAGGCTTTAAGCCATTAATTATCAATTCACTGGCTGAAGCAGTCCTTCCGGATGTAATCACATATACTCTGTTTCCTTTAAGAATCGGTCCCAAGTTTTCGGATTTTGGAACAAATTTGGATTCCGTATTTTGAAATTGTTCAAACCCCATCAGAAAACTGTTGAACAGCCTTTTGGAAAACACATCCCTATCGGTCACATTAGGGGCAATTAAACTCCCCAAATTAATGGCGCTGCTGACAAAGCCCCCTCCATTATACCTGAAATCCAAAACCAGATGATTTATTCCTTCAGCTTTGAAGTTTTCGAAAATCCGGTCCATTTTATCATTGTATCCAGAAGGATTTTGACTTGTTCCAGGTGCAAAGAAATGGTAAACCACATATCCGATCTTTTCATTGTCAATTACATAGATGCTATCTAAAAAATTGGGATCTTCTGCAATTTCAACAACTGACAGATTGATTTCCTGGAGAGCTTGAAATGAATTGTTTTCCGGATTAAAACGGAATGCTGAAACGGAATGGTTTTCAGACCTCTTTCTAAGTAAACTTTGGTAATTGTCCAAAGTCATTCTTTCACCGTTGATCCTTTCAATGCGGTCTCCTCTTAATAAACCGGCCAATTCAGCCGGGCTTCCTTTTTTTGTATAACTGACAAAAGCAATTACGTTGTTATTGGCTTGACTTTCCCTGGCCAATAAAATTTCATATCCTGCTTCCAAACTGACCCCTTGAAGGCTGTTTATTAATTCCTGATAATCCGGGAAAATTGCAGAGAAACGATCTGTGGGCCGAAAGAGTAAAGATTCAAAATAATCTTCCGGATCTGATTCTTTTGAAATCGGCTTTCTCATATCATCCAACCAAAAATATACCTGATCCATAACATCCTGAATCCAATTATTCACGGCTGCATTCGCAGATATTTCAGGCTCTACTTTTTCCTGGCAGGAATTCAAGAAAAGTATTGCTACGAGCAATAATAGAGGGATGAATCTTTTCCTGGTTGGGTTATGCATAATGTTGTGTATTTGATCAATTAACCAAAATCTTTTTCGGAAAGTTTAATATTAACAAATTGTAAATAAAAAAAATAAGTCAGATAAAAAAAACACCTCAATAAGAGGTGTTTATAGTGATATCTGATGTCTTGCTGTCCAAGAGTTTTCCTTTTTCGCATTTCAGGACCCTGTATGGGTATTTCCTTAGCAGGTCATGGTTATGTGTGGCCATTAAAACCGCTGTTCCTTCCTTATTGATTTCCTGAAACAACTTGAAAATACCATCTGCCACGTCAGGGTCAAGGTTACCTGTAGGTTCATCTGCCAATAAAATAGAAGGCTGATTGATCAAAGCTCTTGCAATCACCACTCTTTGTTGTTCCCCACCGGAAAGTTGGTGTGGCATTCTACTGGAAGCATCAGCAAGGCCAACCTTTAACAAAACCTCGGTCATCCGTTTTTTCATTTTGGATTTATCTGTCCAACCGGTAGCTTTCATGACAAAAAAGAGATTATCTGCCACGGTACGGTCAGTGAAAAGCTGAAAATCCTGAAATACTATTCCCAGTTTTCTTCGAAGAAATGGAATTTCCTGTGTTTTTATTTTATCCAAGTGAAATCCTACAATTTCAGCTTTTCCCAATTTGAGGGGGAGATCTGCATAAAGGGTTTTAAGCAAGGAGCTTTTCCCGCTTCCTGTTCTACCGATCAGAAATACAAATTCATCTTTGTCAATTGTGAAATCAACATCCGAAAGAATGGCGTCCAAACCCTGAAAAATACAGGATTTTTCAACATTTATGATGGGTTCACTTGTAAAAACCATGCTCATAATTCAAGTTTTTGAAGTTTTCCAAAAGGTAATTGATTGATCAGCGTCTCCAGTTGTTCTTCCTTGCCCAGCAAACCGAATTTTTCCAGATTCTTCATGGGCCTATCTGCCCTAAAGTAGGCAACCAGCACAAAGTTTTCATCCCTAATTTGAATGTAGTCAGGTATTTTTGCTTTTCCTTTTACTTTTATGATATACATCGAAAATAAGGTTTCTATAACAAAGGTGATTTTATATAAGCTATTACTCAAATTTGACAGAAATGTTTTATTGGGATAGGGGAGAATTCGGTCACCACTTACCTAACCCACTAACCTATAATTATTTTCCGGCAGCTTTAGCATGGTCTGCCAAAAACTGGGCAAGACCGGAATCAGTTAAAGGATGCTTCAATAGACCCGTAATTACTTTTAAGGGGCAGGTAGCTACATCTGCACCGATTTCCGCACATTTGATCAAATGTATGGTATGTCTGATAGAGGCAGCCAAAACCTGGGTAGCATATCCATAATTTTGGTAAATGTTTACGATTTGTTCGATTAGTTCCAAACCATCATAGGAAATGTCATCAAGCCTACCCACAAAAGGGGAAACATAAGTTGCCCCGGCTTTGGCGGCAACAATTGCCTGACCTGGACCAAATATCAATGTACAGTTCGTTCGGATACCTTCACTGCTGAAATATTTTATTGCTTTTATCCCCTCTTTGATCATGGGGACTTTTACGACGATTTTATCATCAATTTTCGCCAATTCCTTGCCTTCTCTGATCATACCTTCAAAATCAATGGCAATGACCTCGGCACTGACATTGTCATCAACAATATCACAAATGGCTTTATAATGAGCCTTGACGTTGGCATCTCCGCTGATTCCTTCTTTGGCCATAAGGGAAGGATTGGTAGTAACGCCATCCAAAACACCCAACTCATAGGCTTCTTTAATTTCATTTAGGTTGGCGGTATCAATAAAGAATTTCATACAGATTTTATTAAGGTTTTCAGAGGTAACAAAGTTAATTGAATAATGGGGAATTGGAAGTTTGTTGAAGTGAAAGATTGCAATTTTCTGTTAATTAGATGGTTTCTTATTCCATTTAAGCTTTCACTCAAAGTTCTTGATGGGATTGGCCTTCAAGTATTCCCTGAGGGGCCAGATGCTCGATTTTAAATTAAAGAATTAGGTGGATTGATAAAAAAAGAAGCGGCATCGCACCGCTACGACTGCTTACCCTTGCTTCCTTCCGGACCTGGGGGATTCAGCAGGAGCTGGTCGTGCCGCTAGGTCACAAAGGTAAGTCAAATTAATCATCCATCAAAAACCATTTTCGATTCTATGCGTTTTTAAGGCTAAGTGGTTAATCTTCAAGGATAATATTTATGGCAAAGTATTTGATTGATTTGAGGGAGTGAAAAGAATTTTATTATGAAAAACATTTTGATTTTATTGGTAACGGTGGTTTTATTGGGTTCGTGTGCGGTGAGACCTGAGTTCCAACAAGGGATGACAGAAAGAAAATTTCTAAGACAGAATAAAGAGGCGGTATTATCCGGGATTGATGGGGATTTGAAAACATATAGGGTGAACAGAGGGGATCGTTTTTATGTCCTGGCCACTTTTGAAAATGGCAGGCTTTTAAAATTAGAAGAAAAAGAAACGGTTACCGGATGGCCCCCAAGCCAACCAATTGGAAATAAGCCAGATGGTAATATATTGAATTAAATACTCCTTATCCATTGAAGTAAAACCCTGAAAATGTTAAGTTTTCAGGGTTTTTATTTTTATACATTAACCTGGAAATTTCTGTTCATATTTATTATCAGCATAAGATATCTCCTTTGACTATAAAAATTGGGGAGGTTCTTTATTTTCCAAAAAGTCCGATAGTACCGCCAACCCAATCTTTATCTTTATTAAATTTCACACCGATCATTTCTCCCCGGCTCAATCTGACTACATTGCTTACCAAGGTTGGGTTTTCATCATCTTCCGGCCAAAGCGCCAAAATTCTGACTTCTGCTTTTACATTTCCTTCGATGGCTTTTACGATTGGGGCATAGTTGACTTTTTTCTGGAGAATATAAAGATCTTTTTCTTTTACAGCTTCTATATCTGATTGTTTTACATGATAAATCACCCCTGCACCTGAAAAAGAGAATAGGGGTTTTAGAACATAATTTTCCAGATCATAAGGTATCTCCTTCAACTCACTTAATAGGGTAGTTTCTATAAAATAGGGACCGGAAATATAAGGAAGTATAAACTTACTTATTCTGTAAAACCAATTGGGATGACCTGCCCACTCAACATCCAATTCATCCATAAAGGAAAACTGAAGTTGCAGATCTTTTCTGCTTTCCAACTCATCAAAAATTACCCGGTTGTAAATTCTTTTGACGAGAACTTCTTCACCATCCTCATTATTATAATAAAGCTTATTGCCTTTTTTAATGATCTCCGTAACACAGATTACAGGAATTCCCAGATCTCTCTTACAGTAGCAGAAATCGATTTTAGTATTCTGTTTTTCAGGTTCAATTTCCATTAAGACAACATGCTTGGGATCAATGCCGTTCAGAATGGTTCTTTTGAGCAAATCATAATAACCTTCTTCATCCAAATCGCTGAGATAGGGAGAAACTTCATTTAAAAACGGATAAGCTTTTGTGAGCTTTCTAAATAGTTGGGGCTGAAAATTGAAAATTGAAGGAAATCCTTGGGCTTCTATCAGCTTGGGGATTATTTTGCCATTTTCTTCACATATACCAAAATCAATTGCAAGGAAATTGGTATGGTCGTCTTCCTTTGGCACTTTGTAATTGACCAGCAGTGATTTTTTGGTCAGCTCCTTGAATTCTTTTCTTTTGATAAATTCGATCAACTGTTGACAGCCATCCAAAAGTTGTGATTTTAAGTCCTCAGAAATAAAAAAAGGGGTTTCAGCCACTCGGAATGTCGGTAAATAATCAAAATCCGACTGGATGTCATCCAAAAAAGACTGATAAATCGATTTTTTGAAACTTTTATTGAAAAGTTCGCGGTATTGTTGAACCATACATCAAAGATTAAACTAAAATTTCCTTCTGTTCCCTGATTTTTTTAATTGATCTCCTCAGAAAATTCGGGATCAGGGTTTCATTGGTTTTGTAAATTGTATTTTCCTCTACAACATGCTCCAGCATTAACAGATATCTTGTTTTACCCTTCAGGGCAATGATTTGATCCCTAACTTCATGCTGTTTTAAATGGCTCAGGAAACCTACTGGGTCTGCTTCCGGATGAAATTGGGTCCCAACCAATTCAGGTGAAAAACGGATAGCCATGATTGCCCTTTCATATTCGACATGATTCCTCAATTTTTCCAAAGAAATGATTTCAGCGCCCATTTCTTTGAAACGTTTTTGATGGGGCTGAACGACCTGATAATCTCTTGAATCAATGGCCCAAAAAGGATTATCAAGCCCTTCCAATAAGGGATCCTTCATGCCCTGTTCTGTTTTGTGGACGGTAAGAACACCAAATGAAGTGGATTTTCTTTTATTTACTTCCGCCAATCCAAAATGCTTTACTGCCATTTGAAAAGAATGACAGATAAACAGCATGTATTTCTTTTTATGGTTTTCTTGGTTCCAATTGAAAATGTCATCAAGCAGTTTGCCGAATTTCACATCCCAAACACCATCACCTTCCAAGGGATTTCCGGGTCCTCCTGATGAAATGAAGAGATTATAATCGCTGACATCCGGCATTTCATGTTTTACCCTTACATCAAACACATCCAGTATCAGGTCAGCTTCAAATCTCCCAACTATATCATGAATACACCTCATACCCTGATTGGGTTTGCCATTGTACATGTCCAACAAAGCGACTTTTATTTTTTCCTGCATGCTGATTAGAAATTTAAGCCAACAAGTTAATTGATAAAGTCCAATCGAACAGTAGAAATAGAAGAGAAAATACTGCACTTAAACAATATGGTCTTCCTTTTCCGCCATCAAATTCCTTTCGTAAACTCTTCAACAATAAAATCAACCACTTTCCCCAGATCATTGGTCTCTTTGAAAACTCCCAACTGTCGGTCTGCACCAGTACCTTCAGAAAGAATTTTATGAATGAAGTTCATCTCATCCCTGCTTCCCAATTCATCCACTACATCATCAATAAAGTCAAGCAATTCCAACATGAGGGCCTTATATTCAACTTCTTTCTTTTGTCCAAAGTCAATCATCAGGCCATCGGTACCATATCTTGCCGCACGGAATTTGTTTTCCCGAATCAATGCAATTCTGTATATATTGAAACTGGTGTTCATCATATGCATCTTATATAGCTTGGCCACTACTGCCTGTATTAAGGCTACTATGCAGATCGTCTCGTCCACTGTCAGGCACATATCACATATCCTGAATTCAATGGTGCTGAAAAAGGGATGCATCCTGAGGTCCCACCAAATTTTTTTTGGATTGTCAATACAATTGGTTTTTACCAAGGTATCCAGGAAATTATCATAGGATTGGACTGAATCGAAGTATTCAGGTAAACCTGTTCTGGGAAATTTGGCAAAAACATGTGCCCTATAGGCTTTGAATCCGGTGTCCCTGCCTTCCCAAAAAGGAGAATTGGTAGAAAGTGCATAAATATGCGGCAGGAAATAACAGGCCTGGTTCATAATATGAAGGGCTGTTTCTCTACTTTCAATTCCTACATGGACATGAAGCCCAAAGATTAAATTGGACCTTGCGGTGTCCTGTAGCTCGTTGATGATATGGTGGTACCTGGGATCATCTGTGATGGGCTGTTCCTGCCATTTGGAAAAAGGATGGGTACCGGAGGCTCCAACAATCAATCCCTGTTCAGAAGCCAGGTCAACAATTTTTCTCCTCAGGTAAGACACCTCTTTTCTTGCATCCGAAATATTCTGACAAATATTTGTGCCCACCTCAACCACAGATTGATGCATTTCAGCCTTTACTTGCTCTTTGAGGAAGATTTTAGCACCTTCGACTATCTTGGACATGTGAGATCTTAAATCCCTGGTTTCGGGGTCAATGATTTGATATTCCTCTTCGACACCTAAAGTAAAAACGGGTAATTTTCTCATATTTAAAATCTTTTTGCCGTACTGACTGCATCTTTCATAAAAGTTCCCCAAGTAAGATTGACCTGACCCGGTTTTTGTGCTTTGGCATAGGCTATGGCCATCTTTGCTGCTTCCTCTACAACCCAGTCGAAATTTTCCTGACCTACAGAATTGACATCTGCATCAGGAGCAGGATTGCCAAAATCAATGGCATAGGGGACTCCATCTCTCACAGCAAATTCCACCGTATTAAAATCATAACCCAGACCATGACATAGTTTGATCGTGTAATCTTTCACCGTGGCCAATAGTTTTTTTGAAGCAGGAGCTCTGTTCACTACATAACGCAAATGATGGGGATTTCTGGGTTCGTATTCCATAATCCTCACCGCTTTGCCCCCTAAACAATATACCCTGAAATATTCATCAAACACGATTTCTTCTTGTAGAAGCATAACCAATTGGCCTGTTTCCCTGTGTTTCTGAAAAAATTCCTCTTTATTTTCCAAGCGGTAAACGTTTTTCCAGCCCCCACCGGCATAGGGTTTCATATATGCCGGAAATTTCACATAATCAAAAATCCCCTCCCAATCCAGAGGCATTTTTAGATTTCGGAAAGATTTTGCACTAGTATCAGTAGGATGCTCAGCTGAGGGTAAAATTACAGTATTGGGCAAAGGAACACCCAGCTGGTCGGCTAGACAATTATTAAAGAACTTATCATCTGCACTCCACCAAAAAGGATTATTGATAACTGCTGTTCCTGTCAATGCAGCATTTTTTAAATAGGCCCTGTAAAATGGTACATCTTGGGAAATCCTATCTATTATGACTGCATAATCAGTTAACTGGTTTTGAACCACTTTATCAATAGATACTATTTCAGCTATGATACCTTTCTCTTTTTTTTCATTTACCCTATCTACAAAGGCATGGGGAAAAGTGTCTTCCATGCCAAAAAGAACTCCGATTTTTTTCATAAACATTGAAATTAAATTATGTGAATTTTATTCTAGATAAATAGTGGGGGAACATTTCTTTCCATACTGGCCAGTCATGGTTTTTATCCCTTCTCACATCCAGCCAATGCCTTATTCTTTTACCCTCTAAAACATCACTCAACTTGATATTTGCATCAAAACAGATGTCCCAATTTGAGGTCCCCAAGACAATGTCCATGTTCCAAAGTTCCTGATCGTGCAGGCCAGGTAAAAATTCTAAAGGAGAATTATAAAAGATATCTTCATGTATGTAACCATCCATAAAATTCCGGATCGAAAACGCACCGGAAAGGGAAAACATATGACTCACATAGCCAGGATGTCTGAAAGCAAAATTTACCGAATGATACCCGCCGAAGCTGCATCCGGCGACAACTACTTTTCCTGTACCTGTATTAAATCGGATCTTTTCGACAATTTCGTGACAGATCATTTTATCATAAGCGATGTGATTCTGTATCCTTTGATGGGGATGAATATGTTTGTTGTAAAAACTGTTTTTATCATTGCTTTCCGGGCAATAAATCTGAATTAATCCCTGATCAACAAACCACTTCGCTGATCCAATCAGTCCCATATCTCTATTTTCATGGAAGGACCCCATAGAAGTTGGAAAAACAATAACGGGATAACCCCTGTGTCCAAAAACCAACATTTCAACATCCCTATGAAGATGCGGTGAATACCATTTAAAATATTCCTCTTTCATAAAATTTTAATTCAAGTATGAATAAAAATAGTCCGCTTTTGGTGATATGCAAAGAATAAATGCAAAGTTTTTTTTTAGAAAAAATAAATATTGAAATAGTTTAACAACTGACAAAAAACTTAGAATAATATTTGTTTCATATTTGACCTATACAATATGTTGATTTAGTGGAATTATATTCAATCAACTTAATAATATTTTTATAAGGTCTATTTTTTTAGAATAAAATATTGAGATATTTAAAATTTTGAATATGAATTAGGGACTGTAAAATCTGCTTGTTACTTCTGTTCAAATCTCGAAGTTGAAACAAAAATGCTTTAGTTTTAGCCTTTTTATATCATATAAAGAAAAATTTTATTTAAACCATTCTGAATACATAGGATAATTTCTGGCCGTTCTCTGTATGACTTCCAACATATCTGGTCCTGTTTCTTTTATTTTTTTAGCGGGCATTCCGCCATAAATGCAGTTGGCTTCCACCACGGTACCGGCTAAGACCACTGCACCTGCTGCGATTACCGCTCCTGAATTTACAATTGCATTATCCATTACGATAGCCCCCATTCCGATCAATACATTGTCATGGATAGTACATCCATGGACAATGGCATTGTGGGCTATGGATACCTTATTCCCAATATAAGTTCCTGCTTTTTGGTAGGTGCAATGAATAATGGCTCCATCCTGAATATTGGTATCGTCACCGATTCGGATTTCATGAACATCCCCTCTGACCACTGCATTGAACCAAACCGTACAATTTTTACCCATAACCACATCCCCGACAATTGTTGCATTTTCGGCAAACCAGCAATTTTCACCAAAGACCGGTTCTTTTCCTCTCACAGTTTTTATCAAAGCCATCTTTTAAAGTTTTATTCAATTGTAGGACAAACTCCTTTGCTTTCCAAATTTATTTTTTTCCCAATTATGAACTTTTTTGAAGTAGATTGGTTTAAATGTATATACATACAATATCGAAACTAAACTATTACCAATTATGAAACTATTCCAAAAAACAGGTTTGTTCTTGGCTGCTGCATTTATGGTAGTGGCTTGTGGTCCAAGTAATACCGTCGAAGTTGGTGAAGCCCAAGAGGTTGGCCAAGCTGAGGGAGTTACTTTGGAAATTGATGCAGAAACCAGCAAAATCGATTGGAGAGGTTACAAGCCAACAGGTCAGCACTTTGGCTACATACCAGTAACTGAAGGCCAGGTTACCGTTGAAGGAGATGCCCTGACCGGAGCAAAATTTGTTTTTGATATCACTGCCTTAAAAATCCAGGACATGGAAGAAAGCAACGAAAACTACCCAAAACTTTGGGGCCACCTTCAATCTGCAGACTTCTTTGATGCAACAAACTTTCCTCAGGCAGTTTTTGAACTGACGAGCGTTGAACCTTATGCTGCCGGTGCTATTGAAGACAAAGAGGAATTTGAAACAGCGAATACGCCAAAAACAGATTCCCAAATTGCAGCTGAAAATCCAACCCATTGGATTGCCGGTAACCTGACTATGAGAGGTACAACCAAAAACATTAAATTTCCCGCTTATGTCTCTATTTCAAATGGAACTGTTGCCGCAAAAGCAGGTTTTAATATCGACAGAACTGAATGGGGCTTAGCCTACAATGATGAAAGTAACGCTGTGGATAAGGCAAAAGACCAATTTATATACAACACGGTAAGTGTGGGATTTGATATCAAAGCCAACTAATTAATCATTTACACTGATAATTATGGGAGGAAATCTTTAGATTTCCTCTTTTTTTGTGTCTTTACTTTAATTTTGAGTTATGTTATTCAATTCCTCAATACCATTGCCCAAGGGTAATGATTGGCTTATCAAGCTCCTCAATTGGGTAGATCAACACTATCCTCATTTTGGATTTTTCCAAAATCACGGAATAGATTATCCCTATGGCGGATTCCCGAATGAGCTATATGCAGGAAAAAGTATTGTCAGGTTACAGGAAATGGATTCCTATAGGAGAAAATCAAATCTGGTGGGTTTGGTATCCTTCGATTACAAAAACCGTATCGAAAAATTGAAAAGTGACAATGATAATTTAATAGATTTACCAGAGTCGGTTTTTATTGTTCCGGATTTACAAATCGAAATCCATTCCGGTTCGCTTTTTATAGTACATGCTGATAGGATGATTTTAGGGGAGGAAATTTTCGGGGATTCTGTGGCGAATTTTTCGAATCCAACAGTTCAAATCAAATCACTTACCTCAAAGGATAAATATCTTTCAGACATAGAAGCCATAAAAGAGCATATTAGATCAGGAGATATTTACGAATTAAACTATTGTATGGCCTATTTATTTCAGGAAAAGCACTGGAATCCAATTTTAGGTTTTTGGGATTTAATGAAAATTTCCCCTATGCCTTTTTCAGCTCTTTTTAAATCAAAAGACAAATATCTCATCTGTGCTTCACCGGAAAGGTTTCTGAAGAAGATAGGTGAAAATATTGTATCTCAACCGATTAAGGGGACAATTAAGAGAGGAAAAGATGATTTGGAGGACAGCAACATGAGAAATTTATTATTAAATTCTGAAAAGGAAAGGGCCGAAAACCTGATGATAGTAGATCTTATGCGAAATGACCTATCCAAAATATCAAAAACCGGTACGGTGCATGTGGAAGAACTGTTTGGTGTTTATCCATTTGCCAAGGTACACCAAATGATTTCTACAGTAAGTGCTACTCTAAAAGAGGAGATAGGTTTTAGAGATATTCTTCATGCTACCTTTCCAATGGGCAGTATGACGGGAGCTCCGAAAATAAAATGTCTTGAATTGATAGAAAAGTATGAAAACTTCACTAGATCTTGGTTTTCAGGATCTTTAGGGATAATCAGGCCTGACGGTGATTTTGATTTCAACGTGATCATTAGAAGTATAATTTTCGACAGGATGTCAGGAAAAGGATTTTTTGCTGTGGGAAGTGCCATAACTTTTGATGCCGATCCTGAATATGAATATGAAGAATGTAAATTGAAGGCTTCTGCCATCAGGTCTGTCTTAACACATAAGGATTAATGGATAAGGTCAGGAAAATAATTCATGTGGATATGGATGCTTTTTATGCATCAGTGGAACAGATGGATAATCCTGAATATAAAGGAAAACCATTGGCTGTAGGGGGGAATAGGGAAAGGGGAGTGGTGGCAGCAGCTTCCTATGAAGCGAGAAAATATGGCATTAAGTCAGCCATGTCCGGTAAAATAGCTGCTTTGAAATGCCCTCAATTGATTTTTGTGAAACCAAGGTTTGAAAGATATAAAGAAATTTCCCATCAGATAAGGGAGATTTTTTTTGACTATACAGACCTTGTAGAGCCACTTTCCTTGGATGAAGCATTCCTGGATGTAACGGAAAATAAGGTGGGAAACCCTTCTGCTACATTAATTGCCCATGAGATAAGAAAAAGAATTAAAGAAGAAGTTGGGCTTAACGCATCTGCAGGAATATCTTATAATAAATTTTTGGCGAAGACAGCCTCTGATATCAACAAACCAAATGGTCAGGCAGTAATTTTACCAAAGGAAGCAGAATCCTTTTTGGAAAAATTACCCATTGAAAAGTTCTTTGGCATCGGAAAAGTGACTGCGGATAAAATGAAAGAAATCGGGATACACAATGGCTACGATCTAAAACAATATTCCCTTCAGTACCTTACCAAAAGATTCGGGAAATCAGGTCTCCATTTTTTCAACATTGTAAGAGGAATACATTTATCCGAGGTCCAGCCCAACAGGATAAGGAAATCCCTAAGTGCGGAGAATACTTTTGATCAAGACCTGTCATCTTTTGCAGATTGCTTGGAGGCGCTAAATGAAATATTTGAGGAACTAAAAAAGCGGATCAGTAGAAGTGGAATTAAGGGAAGAACTGTCACCTTGAAGATCAAATACAACGATTTTACCATTCAGACCCGAAGCAAAACATTTGAGCAGTACCCCGAAACTGAGAAAATCCGGGAAACGGTGTTGGAACTGCTCGATCAGGAGGAATTGAAAAAAAATGTCCGTCTTTTTGGAATAGGCATATCAAATCTCAATGTGGAGGAGGAAAGGCAGCATTTTGGCAAACAACTTTGGATTGAGTTTGGAGATGGGTAAAAATCACCTCAAAATGTAACAAACGTCACACTTTCTGAAGCCCCGATTTTTTAATTTTGGCTAAGAATTAATCTGGATTACCAGAGAACATAAACCCAACTATGAAAACAACATTGCTGAGTATTTTTATTTTGGTCTTTACATTTCCTGCTGTTTATGCTTTTCAGTTTGAACAACTTATCAAACCGGCTGAAACACAAAATGTAATAATCAAACAATTTGAGGATGATGGATTGGCACATTACAGTTATGCCATTCATGTGGAGGATGAAATGTACCTAATTGATCCGGGAAGAGATCCCCAGCCTTATTATGATTATGCAAAATCACAAAATGCCAAAATAATTGGTGTTATTGAAACACATCCCCATGCTGATTTCGTGAGTTCCCATTTAGAGATTCATGAGACCACCGGAGCTACTATTTTTGTCAGCAAATTGGTGGATGCCGGTTATCCGCATCAAACCTTTGATGAAGGAGATGTGATTCAATTATCCCATGATGTCAAGTTGAAAGCCATTTATACACCAGGGCATTCACCGGACGGGATCAGTATTGTATTAGAGGAAAAAGGGAAAGATGTCGCTGTTTTTACCGGAGATACCTTGTTTATAGGAGATGTTGGAAGACCGGACTTAAGAGAATCAGCAGGAAGTATTATGGCAAAGCGGGAAGAGCTGGCCAGAATGATGTATAAGAGCACCCGGGAAAAATTAATGGTATTGGACGATGATGTATCTGTTTATCCCGCCCATGGCAAAGGTTCCCTATGTGGAAAGGCTATGAGTGATGCCAATACAAGTACAATTGGTGCTGAAAAACTGACTAATTATGCACTGCAGGAGATGTCGGAGGAAGAGTTTGTAGATCTCCTCCTTCAGGATCAACCCTTTATTCCCAAATATTTCCCCTATAATGTAGGTATAAATAAAGAAGGCGCTGTTGCTTATCAATATGCTTTGAATTCGGTAATCAGGTTAGAGTCAAATTTCAGTCCTGATGAAACTGCAGTCGTGATTGACGGAAGAAATCAGGAAGATTTCAAGAAGTCCCACATTCCTGGAGCTATCAATATCATGAATGGGGCCAAATTTGAGACATGGTTGGGAAGCATAATTGCTCCAGATACCAAATATTACCTGGTAGCCGAAAATGAAGAGAGTTTGATTGAGCTGATTACCAAAACAGCCAAAATAGGATATGAGCCTTTTATCAAAGGGGCTTTTGTTTATACCGACAAAAATGGGGATAAAATGAGTTTCTTTAATAAAGAGGAATTCGATAAAAATCCGGAGGCATTTACCATAGTGGATATACGAAATGTAGGAGAATATTCAGAGGGAAAAGTGTTTGAGACAGCAATCAATATTCCCTTGCCGGAATTATATGACAGAACAGGTGAAATCCCAACAGATAAGCCGATTGTCATCCATTGTGGTACTGGTTACCGTTCTGCAGCAGGGAGTAGCATTATCCAGAATGCGCTGAAAGATATTAAAGTCCTGGATATGAGTTCTCATATTTTGGACTATAAATAAAAATATTAGTTGTGGTTTATGGGAGTACCGAAAGAGGGCAATCAAGTGGGTTGTCCTTTTTCTTTAAATTAGACAAATTGCCAAATGGAAAAATACCTTAAAATCATTGCAGATTCTTATTACGGGTATTGGAATTACCTGATCAGTGAGATGTTTTACCCCTCATGGAAAAACTACTTTTGGTGGCTTTTGGGACTTTCGGTAGGAGTGTGGTTGTTGGAAATCGTATTTCCCTGGAGAAAAAAGCAGGCCATTTTCAGAAAGGATTTCTGGCTGGATGGTTTCTATATGTTTTTTAACTATTTCCTATTTTCTCTTATAGCTTATAATGCCATTTCAAATGTAGCAGTTGAAGCATTCAATGACTTCCTTGGATTATTCGGTATTGAGAATTTGGTTGCTTTGCATATTGAGACATGGCCAAGATGGGCCCAGTTTCTATTACTATTCCTATTGGCAGATTTTATCCAATGGAATGTTCATAGGTTACTTCACCATGTACCCATTTTATGGGAATTTCACAAAGTCCACCACTCCGTTGAGCAAATGGGATTTGCGGCACATTTGCGTTTCCACTGGATGGAAACCATCCTGTATAAAACGGCACAATATATACCTTTGGCCATGATAGGTTTTGGACTGGAGGACTTCTTTATTGTGCATATTTTCACAACTGCTATCGGTCATTTCAATCATGCAAACCTAAGAATTACCTATGGTCCTTTAAAATATATTCTTAACAATCCCATAATGCACTTATGGCATCATGTAAAGGCCCTACCGGCCGATAGAAAATATGGAGTGAATTATGGAATTACACTGAGCTTGTGGGATTACCTATTTGGTACTGACTATATTCCCCACGAAGGAAGGGACGAAGCACTGGGTTTTGATGGGATGGAAGATTTCCCGAAGACTTTTTGGCAACAGATTACTTACCCCTTTGTCAGGAGAGAAAATAAATCGTCCCCATCACAAACATTTCCGCTATTTCCAAAAACAAAATTAAAAGCAAACAAATGAAAGCATCAATCAATAATTGGAGATTTGTCATCTTGCTAACAGCTGTCCTTGGACTTGCTCCCTTTGTACCTGAACCGCATATCTGGGGAAAAATAAAATGGATTGCAGGAGGGGCCAATGGAATGGGAGCTTTGGATTGGTTCGATTTTGTTTACCATGGAATCCCTTGGTTTTTGTTGATCAGGCTGTCCTATCTGCAGCTTACAGGAAAATTGCAAAAGAAATTGGAAGAACAAGCAAAGTCCTGATTTGAGGTAATGTGATTTTGGTTACCATTATTCATTTTGAAGTCTCATAACTTTGTAATGTAAACCAATAAAAACCATGTTTAATTTCTTTAAAGCACAACCAAAAAACTATATAGACCTCTCCAATGAGGATTTCAAAAAAGGCATGACAGCACAAGATGCAGTCATACTTGACGTGAGAACTGCTGGAGAATTCCAATCCGGAAAATTAAAAGGAGCAAGGAACATTGATATCATGGGCCGGAATTTTATGGCTCAGATTCAGAATCTTCCTAAGGACAAAAAATATTATCTATACTGCAGGAGCGGAAACAGGAGCGGCCAAGCCTGTGATATCATGTCAGAAATGGGGTTTGAAAACACATACAATTTGGCTAACGGCATCATGAGCTGGCCATATGAAGTAGTTTAACATATTGATTGGGTTGAATGGTTAAAAAGTCCATCAGCGGTATAGACCGACTGATGGATTTTTTTTGTCTTGATTCCAATTTAATTTTCAGGCTTGAATAATAGGGTTTCCACAGATCTTTTTACTATAATATCATATGAAAAAGGCACATTGAAATAGCCATCACCGGCCCAAATCGGGAAAAGGTTTTTATAAAAAGGACTGGAGGGATTACCGGATTGGCCAGGGGTGTTGATTCCCATGGTCTTTTCCCAATCACCTGTATCTACAATGATCCTAAATGAAGCACCTGAAGAATTATTGTCTCCATAGGCATTCGCTGAGGGGGTAAAACTGTAACCACCTCTTGGAACGGGGCCTGCGTCCAATAATGGCCTCCATTCTTCCGATAGAGCCAAGCTCAAAGGGTGCCTGAAATAGGCATGCTTATAATCGGCTTGGCCGTATTGCCATTTATTGCGATTTTTGCCCAGTTTATTTTCCAATTCAACCAGACTTTCTGCGAGGGACTCTTTTAGCAAATCATCCATTATTTCCCGGGCATTTCCTTCAAATATTATTTCAGGTTTTTTTACCCACTCAATTATCCTCGAAAGCTGAATGGATCCAGCGATATCTCTTACTTCCGCTGGTATCACTTCTTTACTGATATTTTCCCTGATTTTTCTTTCCCACATCACATAAATCCCGGCAGGAACAGAATTTTTCCCCAATTTAAAATCCCAATTTTTAAGTAAATCTATGGCCGTTTCGGAGGCAGGATCTTCAAAAGTGTTTTCAGTAAGATAAGGGAGGAGTTTTCTGGCAGGTAAAGCCAAATAATCATTTTGTAAATCCCCCATTTCTTTCATGGTGAATTTTTTGCCCTGAGCCAGGACTTCGCGTACCCTGTCCCCACGGAAAGCATCCGCCCATTCATATCCGATAGCATTTTTATGAGGATAGTCCTTTGGGGTAACATTTTCATTAGCCGTGGCTAAATAGCCCTCTTCCGGATTAAGTGAATGAGGTCTTTCAGCGATTGGTAAAAAACCATTCCAATCCATACTCCCATCACCCAAACTGGCCACCAATCCGGAAAAACCATTTCTGAGGGGCGTAATTCCTGTTGCCTGCCAGCCGATATTTCCTTTTTTATCAGCCCAGATCATGTTTTCTGCAGGTATGTGATTATACGTGCATGCATCCCTGAATTCTTCCCAGGTCTGCGATTGATCCATCCTCAAACTGGCCAGATAGGGGGCACCACCAGGTCTCAGCCAGGCGCATTCCACTGCTACCGCCTTGTTTAAATCCCTATCAATAAAAGTAACAGGTCCGTGGACGGTGTAATAATGGATGACAATTTCATCTGCCTGTCCCTTTACTTTGATGGTATCCTGTATAGGGATCATATCCTCCCATTTCTTTTTATAGCGGTACTGATAGGGGTTTTTAGGATTGATATCATAGATCCTCAGGTCCTCATTGTCGGTTTCAAAGATTGTCAGACCCCATGCACCGAATTCATTATGGCCAATGGATACCCCAGGAATTACCGGTTCACCGCCTCCGACCACATTCCATCCCGGGGCATTCAGGTGAACCCAGTACCTTAAAGAAGGTATGGCATGCGCCCTATGGGGATCATTGGCCATCAAAGGATAGCCACTTTCAGTATATTTCCCTGAGATTATCCAATTGTTACTTCCAATTGAAAACCTCTCAAAATCCATGGTTTCCTGAAGCTCTCTTTCCACACTTTCTTTTTCTGTTAAATAACCCAAAGAAGTATTCCTTTTTTCTAATTGGATGTCCTCAGGTTTGAAAACCAACCCAGCTCTAAAGGCATTATAGGGTGCCAGGATGTCCTTGAACAAAAGTTCATGAGGAATGGAGGCGGGAAGTTCCAAATTGGGTTTATATGGATGGAAATAATAAATTTCATTCGCTTTTTCGGTCCCTATCAAACTCACCACTCTGCTGTATCTGAGTTCATCCTGCACATTTTCAAGTAATCCCTGATGCCTTGAAATTACTGTTTCCCAGGTCCAATAACCCGGTAAAATGTCCAGTAACTTAAATTCTATGGGCAGTTTTTCAGGCTCTTCCAATGCTTCCCTAACAAAGCTGTTTACCCCCTCCACAAAAGCTTCCACAATTTGTTCCCCTCTGGGATGATAATGGTTCAGCTCGGTTTTTTTATCTCCTCTGAATTGAAATAATCTGGCACCTTTGTCCCGCTCCAATTCCCCTGGTCCCAGAATTTCAGCCACTGTGCCTGTTGCTCTTCTCCTCCATATTTCAAATTGAAATAAGCGGTCTTTCGCAGCGAGATATCCCTGACTGAAAAATAAATCATGCTCATTTTTTGCGTAAATATGGTTGATGCCACTTTCATCCCTGAATACTTCCACCTCCTCAAGAAGTCCTTTCAAAGTCAGGATTTGAGCCTGTAATGAAAATGCGGAAACAAATTGGAAAGTTAGAAGGACTATGATTCTAAGTAAATTCGGATTCATGTTTGATGGTTTGATATTGAATTCAGTTTTCACTGATAAATTTTAAAAAAATAATTAGATACCGATTGAAAATTCTATAAGCGGTAAAATCTAAATATATTTATTTCGCAACTTAGCTCTGATAAAAACACCGTCATGATATGAAAAAAACAAGCTTCTCATTAATCACAATTCTGATGATGGCAATTGCATGCCAATCCCCGCAAAAAGAAGAAAAAATCGTAGAAAAAATCATTGAAAAGAAAGTTATTGAAATGGACAGGGCGCTAAGACATGTAGTGTTATTTAAATTCAAGGATGAATCTTCAGCTGAAGATATTCAAAAGGTAGTTGATGCTTTTATGGAATTGCCTTTAAAAATAGATGTGATAAAGGATATTGAATGGGGAACAAACAATAGCCCGGAAGGACTGGCTCAGGGTTTTACCCATTGCTTTTTCCTAACATTCGAATCTGAGGAAGACAGGGATATTTATTTGCCGCATCCGGACCATAAAGCATTTGGAGCTGTTCTAGGACCACATCTGGACAAAGTATTGGTGGTGGACTATTGGGCAAAAAGGTAAAAATCAAAAAGCCTTTCCAAATAAAAACCTATGGAAAGGCTTGATTTAATCTTTGTTTACGGGGATTTCCCGCTTGTTGCCACCTTCCCGGTTACCAATATCGATTACTTCAATAACAATAAAGCTGGAAGCCCCTCTCCAAGGCAGAGGATTAAGGTATTCTTTGTACCTAAGTTCTACAAATTTCCCACTTGCTCTTTCTAATTGCATGGCTATTTCATCACTTTGGGCGCTGAACCGGAATTCATTGCTTTGTAAAGCACCAGCTGATGGGCTTTGAAATCCCTCCTGAACAATTCTGCCTTCCCAGGTTTTGAATACATAGCCTTTTTTCTCAAAATAATTCAATGTGCCTCCTTTTACTCCTTCACTGAAGACAAAATAATATCTCCAATATCCCACTGCGGCTAGGATTAATATGATTACGAAAATGCCGATTTTTACGTACTTATTCATAGGATTTTTGGTTAAAAAGGCTTTTATGAGAAAATTAAAGCCCATAATTTCCAACAAATGATTTAATAAAACAAGTATCCAACCAGTTTGATTTAAAGATTGGGGACAACTTATTGGACCCCTTGATGGTTAGGCATTATATGGAGCTATTTGATCAGTATAACCGAGAAAACCTCCTGCCTATTTTAGGTCAGGTTTACTATTTTCCCAAATTTTTCAATAGAGAACAAAATGACATATTTTTAAAAAAATTGATTCATGAAATTGAATGGAAACAAGAGCCCATTCGCTTGTTTGGAAAGCAGGTACTCCAGCCAAGGCTGACAGGGCTTTACGGAAATCCCGAAGTACCTTATGGATATTCCGGAATAGAAATGAAGGCCAATTACTGGACTGACTTTTTACTTGAAATCAAGGAAGCCATAGAAAAAGTAGCGCTGACAAATTTCACACATGCACTGCTGAATTATTACCGGGATGGTATGGACAGCATGGGTTGGCACAGGGACAATGAAAAAGTATTGGGAATAAACCCCACTATTGCTTCGGTAAGTTTTGGGGCTCCCCGTAAATTTCAGTTTAGACTCTATGCTGATAAATCACAAAAGAGAGATATAATACTTGAAAATGGTTCACTTTTACTTATGATAGGAGAGACACAGCATTATTGGGAGCATCAGCTTCCCAAAACAAAAATTGTAAAAGGTGAGAGAATCAACCTTACTTTCAGAAAGATTTCTCATCCAAATTGACGGAGAAATTAATTAATTAATCAACTGTCCATAACCATGCCCCATAACCTTCTTTTTCCATGTCCTTCCTGGATATGAATCTCATAGCTGCGGAATTCATACAGTAGCGAAGCCTTGTCGGTTCCGGGCCATCATTGAACACATGACCTAAATGTGAATTCCCAAGTTTGCTGCGTACTTCCACTCTTGTCATTCCATAGGATCTGTCTACAGGCTTGTCAATTAATCTGGCATCAATAGGTTTGGTGAAGCTTGGCCAACCTGAATAGGATTCATATTTATCAGTGGAACTGAACAAGGGAGCTCCCGAAACAACGCAAACATAAATTCCAGCTTCTTTATTTTCATTGTATTCATTGGTAAAAGCCCTTTCTGTTTCCTCATGCATTGTGACCTGATATTGAAGTTTTGTCAGCGTTTTTTTCAGCACTTCATCTGATGGTTTTTTATATTGGTCTTCTAATTTTACCGGCCAATGTTTGGCGATAAAGGCATCCCTACCCGAACCTTTGCGGTAGGCATAATATTCATCCGGATTTTTTTTGTAATAATCCTGGTGATAGGCCTCCGCAGGGTAGAAGTTTGTGAATTTAATTACCGGGGTAACAACTGACTTCTCAAATATACCTGACTTATCAAGTTTTTTGATAGAGCTTTTTGCAACATCCCTTTGAATATTATCATGGAAGAAAATGGCAGATGTATATTGAAGACCTCTGTCATAGAAGGATCCCCCTTCATCTGTTGGATCAAACTGTTGCCAAAAAATATCCAACAACTCCGTATAGCTGATGATATCAGGATCAAAGGTGATCTGAACGGATTCCCTATGGCTTGTTTTTCCGGCTGCCACCTCAGCATAAATGGGATCTTTTTCTTTCCCTCCTGCATACCCGGAAACTACAGAAAGAACACCTGGAATTCCTTCAAAGGGTGCTTCAATGCACCAAAAGCATCCACCTGCAAAGGTCGCCAGGGATTTTTTACCCTTGTAATCCTGTATGTTAATCTCATCAAGAACATTTTCCTGCTTATTCTCAGCTTGAGAACAACTGAAAATAGCCAATACAAACAGGTGAAATATTGACAAAACTATGATTTTTTTGAATGTTCCCATCTTTATTTTACCAGTAGATTATAGAATTGATTTTTGAGGCATAGTTTTAGTACTATAGCATTAACTGTTACAATTAGCGGGTGTATCTCCTTAGGACATACCCATTGTTTTAAACGTCTTCTTTTACAATAACAAGATTTCAGCTATTGGTGTTCGAATGCTTTTTGCCTTCGTTCTAAGTTAGTAAAAAAATAACCAACTATTAAAACAAACAATACTATGAAAACTATTTTGAAAACGGGTATTTTACTCATCGCATTGACCTTTTTTTACCAAACAGCCAATGCACAGTCCAGTAATGGCTTTGGTATAAAAGGAGGATTGAACTACAATTCAAATGGACAGTATTTTAAGGATGCTGAGGCAATATGGGGGGACCCTTGGAGTAATTTGGGTTACAACTTGGGTGTTTTTGGTAAAGTTCCTTTAGGACCGGTTTATTTGAGACCGGAATTGGTTTATACCAACCTGAAATCTGAAATCAATAGTGAAAAGTTTACCACACAAAGACTTGATGCACCACTACTTGTCGGTATCAATGTGCTAGGCCCGATTTTATCCGTTTTTGCCGGTCCATCAATCCATTACTATTTAGAGGATGAGTTGAGGGAATTTGATTATCAAAAATTCAATGCGGGCTATCAGTTTGGGATTGGAGTTAACTTAGGGAATTTAGGAGTTGACCTCAGGTACGAAAGGGTACTCAATGGGCAGACCATAGATATTGATAACGTGTTTACCGGTGAAGGTGATTTTCGATATCAGCAAATAATACTGGGATTGTCCTTAAAATTCTAACATAAACCAAACATCAACCAATTATAAAATCCCCTCCCCCCAGAGGGGATTTTTTTCTTTTTTATTATTTTTTCTTTTTTATATTGCTACGTTACCTATAAACCTGAAAGCGTATGAAATCCCCTGTATTCTCTCTGATTTTTTTGGCTGTGTTTTTTTTCTCATGTAATAAAGAGAAAGAATTGTTTGTTCATGAAAAACCGGATGAATCCAGATTTACCAAAATCCCTTTAATTGAAAAGCTGGATGAACCCATGGAAATTGAGGTTTTGAAAGATGGGAGAATTTTATTCATAGAACGGAAAGGGAAAATTAAGATTTTTGAACCTCAGACAGGGTTGGCCAAAGATATTGGCTTTATCCCTGTTTTTGCGGAGAGTGAGGATGGTTTATTGGGATTGGCAAAAGACCCTGGTTTTGAATCCAATCATTGGATATACCTTTATTATTCGCCGAAAGGGGATATTAGTATTAACAGACTTTCCAGATTTACCCTCGTGGATGATATCATGGATATGAATTCGGAAATTGTCATGCTGGAAATACCTCATTATCGAGGTTGTTGCCATAGTGGAGGTTCAATTGAGTTTGACAGCAAAGGGAACCTTTTTCTTTCACTTGGGGATGATACCACACCTTTTGAATCTGATAATTATAACCCGATTGATGAAAGATCGGGAAGACCGGAAAATGTTGATGCACAACGAAGTTCATCCAATTCCAATGATTTGCGGGGAGGCATCCTGAGAATCACTCCACAAGCTGATGGCTCCTATACCATTCCTTCAGGAAATTTGTTTCCAACAGGAACACCTAACACAAGACCTGAAATTTATGTAATGGGCAATAGGAATCCCTTCAGGATTTCCGTGGATCCCAAAAACGGATTTTTGTATTGGGGGGAGGTAGGTCCTGATGCACAGTTTGACAGTCTTCAAAGAGGTCCAAGAGGGTATGATGAAATCAATCAGGCAAAAGAGGCGGGGTTTTTTGGCTGGCCCTATTTCATTGGTGACAACAAGAGATACTGGTATTACGATTTTGAAAAAAAGGAAAGCATTTTTGAATTTGATCCTGAGGCACCTGTCAATAATTCCCCTAATAATACTGGATTAAATACTTTACCTCCCGCAAAACCAGCCATGATATGGTATCCTTATGCCGAATCTGAGGATTTTCCTTTGGTTCGCTCAGGTGGTAGAAATGCCATGGCAGGACCAGTATTTTACCATGATCTGTTTCCTAAGACTGAAGTCAAATTTCCCAAATACTATCATGGGAAATTGTTTGTTTATGACTGGATGCGCAATTGGATATTTACAGTCACATTGGATGATAAGGGAGATTTTGTGTCCATGGAGGAATTTATGCCTTCTACAAAATTTGATAAACCCATGGACATGCAGTTTGGACCGGATGGTTCACTTTATGTATTGGAATATGGCACCTATTGGAGTGCCCAAAATGATGATTCAGGAATTTATAAGATTGAATTCAATCCCGGAAACAGAAAACCAATTGCCAAAGCAAGCGCAGATAAAAAACAAGGTGCAGTTCCTTTAACAGTTCAGTTCAGTAGTGAAGGAAGTGAAGACCAGGATGGAGATGAATTGTCTTTTGAATGGGATTTTTATGGGGACGGTTCGAAAATTTCGAAGGAGAAAAACCCGGTATTTTCCTTTGAAAAGAAAGGTGAGTTTCAGATAAAGCTAACCGTGAAAGATAAATTAGGGGCTACAGATCAGGTTATTCTTCCCATTTCTATTGGAAATGAACCTCCAATAGTTTATGTGGAATGGAATGGAAACAGGAGTTTTTATTGGGGTAATCCCAACATAAATTATAGGGTACTTGTAGAGGATAAGGAGGATGGACGGCTGGATGATGGCAGCATCAAACCAAATGAGGTGATTGTCACATGGAATTTTTTGGAGGAAGGTTTTGATAGAATAGAATCTGCTGAAGGTCATCAAATAATTGACAACACATCTCAGCCCATTGGCCAAAACCTGGTTCTAAAAAGTGGATGTAATGCCTGCCATGGAGTTGAAAGTGCTTCCGTGGGACCAAGTTACAAAGATGTGGCTTTGAAATATGAGAACGGTACGGAGGCACCTGAATATTTGGTTCAAAAGGTAATCCAAGGTGGAGGAGGTATTTGGGGAGAAAGACTGATGCCTTCTCATGCCCATTTGGACAAAGGCGATATTTCACAAATGGTTGATTACATATTATCCTTATCACCCGAATCACACATTAATAGAAAAAACAGAATTGCCACGGAAGGGGAACTGAAATTGGACAGTCATAAGAATAAGGGGATGTATATGTTGACTGCAAGTTATAAGGATAAAGGGGCCAATGGTATAAGTCCAATTTTGGGCAGGTATGAATTAACTTTAAGGCATCCTTTGGTTTTAGCCGCTGATGCAGATTACTTTCATGGGACTGCCAAAGTTACCAATCAAGGATCTATGTTAACCAAGTTTACAGAAAACAGGTCCTTCATAGGTTTTAAGAAAATTGACCTTAATCATCTCGAGAAAATCACACTTTCGATTGATCCTAACAAAGTAAAAGGCTGGTTTGAAGTCAGAATGGATAGTCCTGAAGGGCCGATTATAGGAAAGACAACTATTTTGAGTAATGAAAGAAGACCAAATAATTCAAAGGGGAGATGGTTTGATATTCATATTCCAATTGAGATTCAGGAAAAACTCACTGATATATACATCCTGTTTCAAACAGAAACCGAGGTGGATATCTGGAATTCCTTTTTGATGGAAACCATTTATTTTGACAACAAAAAGTAATTTTTAAGGACCTTAAGAATTGGATCAAAAGGAGAAAAATACAGAAAGAATAAAGGAATCAAAAAAGCCAAGCCCCAATAAAGGGACTTGGCTTTAGTTTGAGAGTTCGTTTGATATTTTAATTATCAGCAACAATATAAGAAGCTTAATTGAATTTTCCTTGCAGATAAGTTAAAGCCATGCCATATGCTTCTTGTGTTGCTTCTTTATCGTGGCGGGCATTTGAGGGATTGGCAAAACCATGTACTGCATCAAATATTTTATAATTTAACTCTTTACCGGCCTCATCCATGGCAGTGGCAAACTCCTCGATAACGGTTTTGGAAATATATTCCTCTGTTGCAAAAAGGCCTAAAACATCGGAATTAAGGGTTTTCAACTGTTCCACATCTCTTACCGGCATGCCATAATAGATGATGGATCCTACATTCTGTTTACCAAGCAATAAAGCGGATTTTAGGGACCAGGCACCTCCAAAGCACCAACCAACATTGGCAATCTCCGCATCTTTACCCGCAAAGGCTTTTGCCGCCATGACGATGCTTTCCAACCTTTTTTCATCCACCCCTCTCATGAAACCTCCTGCTTCTTGCGGATCGGATGTAACTTTCCCATCGTACATATCCAGGGCAATTACATTCACTTTTCCATCAAGATCTTTATAAAATCTATCAGATTCCTCTTTGATATTGTCATTCAGACCCCACCATTCCTGGTAAACGAAAAGCCATTTATTGGAAGGTTGTTTTGCTTTTATCAAATAGCCTTTGGCATCTTTTCCGTTACCTGATGGAAAGGAAACCATTTCGCCCAAACCTTCAAAATCAAAAGGGATTGGTGCTGGGTGGAGGGCAACGAATTCAGGATCATCCAAAAAGGCAATCATCTCTGAAGGACCTGTATGGCAAATGGTGATCTCATCGGACATAGGTGAATTTTCCTCTTTGCTGAAAAAAACACCCAATAATCCCATTAAAATTAGATGGAAATATAAGATTATCTTGCTCATAATATTTTTGATTTAAAGTGTAAACACAGTTTCATAACCTTTACTGGGATTTTTTACCATCAATAATTGAGGAGACAGTAATAACCCAAACAAATTTACAAAAAAAACAAGGAAGTGTTAATTACCAATCAACCCTTATTATATCCGATGGTATGGCTGCTTTTGTTTTGGAAAAGATACTCTGCTAAATTGAGAACCGTATCAATAATTATTTTATCATGAGAAAAAATTACTTCTTGCTGGCTTTGATGGCCTGGTTTATAACCTCCTTGGCCTTAGCTCAGAAAATCCCATCTCCGAAAGAACATTTTGGTTTTGAAATAGGAGAAGACTATAAACTGGCCACCTTTACTTCCGTAGATTCCTATTTCAGGAAAGTAGCTGAAATTTCGGATAGGGCAAAATTTATTGAGATTGGACCTACTGAAGAAGGCAGGCAAATGCCCATGTTGGTCATCACTTCTCCGCAAAATCACCTAAATCTGGATAGCTACAAAGAGATCTCCCAAAAATTAGGAAGGGCAGAAGTAGATGAAAAAGAAGCAATCAGGTTAATTGCTGAAGGAAAACCCATAGTATGGATCGATGGCGGTCTACATTCCACGGAGACGGTGGGATCTCATCAGTTGATTCCTACTGTATATGATCTGCTGACAAGAACGGATGAGGAAAATATGAGGATCCTCAATGATGTTGTCATTTTGGTGGTACATACCAATCCTGACGGACATGAAATCGTGACCAATTGGTACATGGGTCCTGAGGACGTGAAGAAACGGGATATGAGAACGCCCTTTATGTACCAAAAATATGTAGGCCATGACAATAACAGGGATTTTTTCATGAATAACATGAAGGAAACCACCAATACTTCGCTACAGCAATATGTTGAATGGTTGCCACAGATTATTTATAACCATCACCAGACTTCTCCTGCCGGAACGGTAGTAGCAGGCCCTCCTTACCGTGATCCTTTCAATCATGTATTTGACCCACTGATCATGACGAGCTTGGATGGGGTAGGTGCCGCCATGATCAATAGATTAAACCTCGAAAATAAGCCTGGTTACACACGCTTAGGCGGTTCTGTATTTTCTTCCTGGTGGAATGGTGGTTTGAGAACCACCCCGTATTTCCATAATATGATCGGCATTTTAACTGAGATAACAGGTGGACCGACTCCTTCTGAAATCCCATTGGTACCGGAGCGTTTGATACCTACACATGCCACTCCTTTTCCTATAGATCCCCAACCTTGGAATTTTAAAAAATCCATTGATTATTCTGTCTCCATGAATTATGCGATACTGGACTTTGCAAGCAGAAATGCTGATGCCATATTGTACAATATCTATAAAATGGGAAGAAATAGCATTGAAAGAGGCAATATGGATCATTGGACCAAATATCCAAAAAGATCGGCTTCCGTGCAGGCTGCATACGATGCTGCAAAGGAAAAAGCCAGTGCTGATGACCCTGAAATGGCCTATTATGGTATGAGAAGTGGTCTTCCTGTCAAATACTTTGATACTGTTTTCAAGGATCCAAACCTAAGAGATCCAAGAGGTTTTATCCTTTCTGCTGACCAGGCGGATTTTCCGACTGCAGTCAGATTTATCAATGCTCTGATCAAATCCGGAATCCAGGTCCATAAAGCCACAGCAAGTTTTTCTGTAAATGGCAAACAATATCCTGCAGGTTCTTATGTGGTCAAATCGGCCCAGGCCTTCCGGCCACACGTGCTGGATATGTTTGAACCCCAGGATCACCCCAATGATTTTGAATATCCAGGAGGTCCTCCAAAACGTCCTTATGATGCAGCGGGTTGGACTTTGGCCTTCCAGATGGGAGTTGAATTTGACAGGATATTGGAAGGTTTCGATGGACCATTCCAAGCATTACCTTATGGGATTACGGAAGAATTTCCAGCGCAAAGAGTTCCGGGTGGTTCCGGATTCCTTATTGATGCCAGAGGAAACAATGCCTTTATTGCCGTAAATGATTTATTGAAGGCTGGTGCCAATGTTTACAGAACAACTTCAGTTGTTTCAGGTATGCCGGCTGGAAGCTTCCATGTGGCTGGTTCCAAATCGGTTTTGGAAAAGGCTGCCAAAGAATT
>Ga0114946_10000280_pt1 | contig 32702 bp, 29 predicted proteins | sample WalLakDeSediment_FD_88676 | JGI IMG/M metagenome (GOLD analysis project Ga0114946, IMG submission 88676) | Lake sediment microbial communities from Walker lake, Nevada to study Microbial Dark Matter (Phase II) - Walker Lake 11/02/13 Deep Sediment | ecosystem: Environmental > Aquatic >... | reverse complement strand
TCCCTTCCCTTTCCTCTTCCCTCTCCCCCTTCCCATCCCCCTTCCCCTCTTCCCTTTCCCCCTTCCCTTCCCCATCCTTCCCTCCCTTTCCCTTTCATTTTCCTCTTATCTTTTTTTATTTTTCCCTTTTCATTTTTGTTATTTTTGGTATAATAGTAGTATGTTAGTTAGCAGGCAGAGTATTTTATTTCGTGAGTTTATGCAATTGGTGTTACTTGGTGTTGAGTTAGTTGGATCGGGTTCTACTGACGATGAGCTTTCTTCTTCGTTGGGGATAGACATGTCTTTGGTAGGGGAGTTCAGGGAATTTTTGGTAAAGTTAGGTTTTGTTAGTCGTATTCCTCGGATACATGTAGGTTATGATAACATGTTAGATGTTGGTATGGAGACGAAGGAGGTATATATAGCGTTGAAGCACATGTTATTGGGGAATTTGCATGATGGGGATGTAGATGGCAATAGGTTTAAGATATTGGACAGTGTACAGCGTTACCAGGCGTTTATGTTGAAGAGTCAGGAGCGTTATCATAATGTGAAGGTATTCCGTGAATTTCAGCGGATAGTATTGGATGAGGTAGGTAAGTTTGATGAGGGTGCGAAGCACGACATATTATTGAAGATGAAGAGTTTGATAGCGAGGAAGTTTTGACAGGGATAGACATAGGCAGGGAGATTCGTCAATTTGGCAGTAGGATAGACAGTCATTTACCTTTTGCTGAGGATTTGTTGAACAGTGAGTGGTTATGTAAGTACATGACTAATCCTAAGCGGATGAGTGAGCGTTTTAGTTTTGTAGGTCGTGAATTTTTGATTCCGATATGTGATGATGAGTGTGATTGGGTGAGTGTCCGTAAGGGTTCACAGGTTGGTGCTACTGAGTTATTTGTTCGTTTGGGTGTTCGGTGGTGTGTACGTCATGGTAGGATTCGTATTATTTACACGATGCCTACTAAGAGTGACATTGAGGTATTTAGTGCGGATCGTTTTAGTAGTATGTTGGAGGATTTGGAGTCTACTTTCCCTGTACGTGGTAGTGTTGATAATTCTGGATTGAAGCAGATACTTGAGGCATTCATTTATTTTCGTGGGACACGTGGCACGACATCTGCGTTGAGTATTCCTGCTGATATTTTGATACATGATGAGATAGACAAGAGTGATTTGTTTACGGTTAGTGAGTATGCGAGTAGGTTGGAGGACAGTAAGTTAGCGTTGCGTAGATTTTTCAGTACGCCTACTTTCAGTAATTATGGGATAGACAAGTTATTTAAGCAGGGTGATCAGAAGTGGTTATTATATAAGTGCAATCGTTGTAGTGATTGGGTTTGTTTGATGCCTGACAGCATAAAGCGTTTACATAATCGGTGGGTATTTTTGTGTCCGAGTTGTGGTAGGGAGTTGATTAAGTCTGATTGCAGGAGTGAGTTTGTAGCGAAGCGGGAGTTTTCGGGTAAGAGTAGTTATCAGATTGGCAAGATTTGGAGTAGTAGTTTTGATGCTGAGAGTATTAAGTTGAGTGAGGATCGTTACAAGTTGCATCCTGAGGCTTCCCAGCACATTTGGAATTGCGTGTATGGTTTACCTTATGACAGTGCTGAGTTAGTTCCTTTTAACTTGGAGGTATTGGAGTCAGCTATTGTCAGGGAGTCGCCTGTGGACAGGAGTTATGGTTGTTTGGTAGGCATTGACAACAGTGTAGACAAGCATGTTGTAGTTATTGATGTACGGTTAGACAAGTGGATAGTGATAGATTCTTTTGTTTGTGATGGTTCGGAGGGGATATATCGGTTAAGGCGTGTCATAGACAGGTACAATCCTTTTTTTGTAGGGATAGATCCTTTGCCTGATGTTACTTTTGCGAGGCAGGTTAAGGATTTGTTGCCGAAGGTTTATTATGTTTGGTTTAGGAATGTCAGTAGTTTGAGTAAGGTTGATGAGGCTGAATTGACTATAACTTTGCACAAGAATGTTGCGATAAGTGAGGTTAGTGGTTTCATCAAGGATGGTCGTTTATTATTTGCGGAGCATATAATGGATGAGAACATTGATTTTCTTGATCATTTTAATGCGATAAAGGGGGACAAGGACAAGGAGGGCAAGGTTAGGTACACTAACATGGGGATGCCTGATCACTTTGCGATGGCTGTTATTTATGCATTGAGTGGACAGATGAGTAACAGTCACAATAGTTTCATGGTGGGTTTCCATACTTTCAGCAGTAAAATTTAGAGGTGTTTAGTTTGAAGAAGTTGCAACAGTTAGAGTCTAAGATTTTGGATATTCGGGGTAGGATTTCATCTTTGGGTCGGTTGCGTTCTGGTGAATTATCGGATCGTGGTCATGGTCACAAGATGTTGCGTTATAGTGTTTCAGGTGGCAGGGGTGTTTTGAATGAGCCTATCCATCCTGGGATTGTTCCTGACATTGAGTTAGAGTTAGCCAATTATGTTGAATTGAAGTGGTTGTTATCTGAATGGTTAGAATTGGAGGTAGAATTATCTCAGTTGAAGATTAGGAAGCACAACAAGGGTTTAGTACGTGGTTAACAAATAAAAAGGAGTTTATCTTTTGAGAATTTCGAAGAAAGTTCTATTGAATAGTTTGGAAAAGTTAGTTGGAATAGTGAAGCCTAAACAAATTTTACCAATTTTGAGTAATTGTTTACTGGACAGTAGCAAAGGAGTCTACTTAACTGACTTGAGTGTGTCGGCAATTGCAACTTTTGAAGAAGAGGTTGAGGATAGTGGATTCAAGTGTTTATTGCCGTTCAGTAAGTTGCATAGCATTGTGAAGTATCTTCCTGAAGGAGACATTCAGTTTTCTTTCCAGGGCAGTAATTCTATAAGGATGGTATGTGGGTCATCTTCTTTTGAGTTTGCTACAGTGAGAATCGAAGAGTATCCTTCTTTCCCTGATGTTAGGGATGATGGGGTTTTGCTTCCTATTTCGTTATCGCAGTTAGAGGTTGCTTTATCGAAGCTATCTTGTTTTGTGGTTAGAAAGAGTTACAATGGTCTTGATGGGATACTGTTCTGCATTAAGGATGGGAATTTGTCTATTGTTGCTTCTGATGGGCATAGGTTAGGAGAGGTAAAAATCCAAGCAAGTGGCGTTCAGGACTGTAGATTCTTGTTAGCATTGAAGGATGTCAGATTTATAACCAAGTTGTTCAATGGGAATGACATAATATGTCTTCGGGTTGCGGGCAATGTTGTTGACATTCATTTGGGTGATAGGTTGCAATTGAGGTGCATGGCGTTTGATTTCCCTGAACACAGTAGTTTGTTTCCTGGTTCATCAGGTGGCAGCATGGTCTTTGACAAGGCGGAATTATTGCAGGCTGTTTCTGTCATCAAGCCTTTATGCAGTGAGTTATTTAATTCTATCCGCATGGTAATAAAGGGCAACGAGTGTCATTTAATGGCAGAGGATGGATCTTCTTGTAGTGGTTCGACAAGGATACCTTGCATGTGCCAGCAAGACATAGCGTTCAGCTTTAATGTTACTTATTTACAGGACATTCTTAGATGTTTGTCTTCTGATGATGCCACATTTAGTTTTACCACAGAAAGGGATATTGTCTTGTTAGAAGATGCTGATGATTCTTACTTGATAATGCCGTTGAGCTAACAATGTTAGTAGGCAAGAAATTTGAGTCGAGGTTTTACAAAGAGTTAGAATCGTTAGGGATATACTGGTATTCTTTCTATGATTACCCTGGAAAGGTTGAGGGGAACAACCTCAGGTTTATGGCAAAGAATCCATACGATGTATTTTATTATTACTGTGGCATGTTGTATTGTATTGAGCTAAAGACTACGGGTGGGGGGTTATTTTCCATAGGCAGGAACAAGATGATCAAGCCGCATCAGGTCAGCAGCTTACACAAGGCACACATGCGGGGGTGCAGGGCTGGTTTCTTGTTGGAGAGCAGGGAGAAGGGGTTTATCTGGTTTGTCAAGATTGAGGACTTCTTAAATTTCGTAGAGGTTTCGGGGAAGTGCAGTATTAATTGGTATGATATTAGTGTGATAGGTTTTTGTTTAGGCAAGAGCATTAAAGGTATTGTGGATAGTATATCAAATAGCTATTGACATTTATTGCTACATGTGTTAATTTTTAAGTATAGTTTGGTAGTTTTTTTTCTCTTCATTAGTTGTATTATTAATTTGTAGTTTTGGGAGCACATCAACTTGTCTATTTTTAATTTTTGGAGAAAAAAGGCTACAACGGATAAAATTCCTTCTAATAACAGGGGGAAGGTTTCTAATCCGCATTATGAGTTAGGCGGTTCTACTACTTCCCGTCAATCAGCCAGGAAAGTTCTTTATGATGAGTACCTTCAGGACTTAGAATCCTACCGTTACAATCGTGATCCTGACAAACTTATAGACAAACTTAGTAGGTTTGACAGTGACATGTCTGATGCCATACACAACTTCCTGATTGCTTTAGACAGTGGTGTTAAGTTTAGCGTCACAGACCAGAGGGGTAACATTAAGAGTGGTGCAACGAAGCGTCTTCATAGCTGCTTAAAAAGGATGGAGGGTCATTCTGTTGACAGGAGTATTAGTACGGTACTGCGTCAGGTTAGCAGATTATGTTTAACAAGGGGTGCTTGTGGCATGGAGGTTATCACTGATGATGAGGGTTATTTCAGTCATATTAGGGTAGTAGATCCGAAGTGGATAGACTGGTATAGGGAGGGTGATGAGTTTGTTGCTTACCAGAAGGGCAAGAAGGTTAGTTCGGAGTTTCTATTCTGGTGTTTTATAGATCCTGATGTTGACAGTGTTCAGCACATCCCTATTTTTCTTAGTTCGTTGCAGCCCATATTTTTTAGGATAGGGGTTTTGCAGGACTTGGAGAAGGTTGTTGACAGGGCTGGTTGGGCGAGGATACATGGCAAGATATTAGAGGATGTGATGATAAGGAATGCTCCAGCGAGTGTGCGTAGAAATGCGGACAGTTTGCGACAATGGCTGGAGTCGAGGAGAATTGAGTTCCAATCCATGTTGTCAGGGTTAAAGCCAGAGGATGCTATTGTTCATTATGATAGTGCGGAGTTGAGTTACCTGAGTCCTTCATCGAGTGGGAATATAGACATAGCTCCATTGGTGAAGATATTGGATCAGCAGATAAGCAGTGGATTAAAGACTTTACCGAGTATATTGGGGAGGTCTGGGTCTTCTGATGAAGGTGTTGAGGGTGTTTTGTATGTAAGGGGTGTTAAGTACATACAGAAGACTATTATGCCAACTTTAGCGAGTATATTGAATTTATGTTTAAGGTTGGAGGGGCTTTCCGGCAATGCTACAATAACCTTTGACGATGTTGATTTACGGTCTCCCAATGAGATAGAGAACCATAAATTAATGAGACAGAAGCGGTTATTAGAGCTTGCTTGCATAGATTTCATCACATTAGATGATGCGTGTCAGGAATTGACTGGTCGTGGATTGCCTTCTGGGTTTCAGCCTAAATGGTTTGATTACTATAGGCTGAAGCATTTGGGGGTTAGCATTGGGACTACTGATGATGATGACAGTGATAATGGTGGGTATAACCAGCAACCCGAAGATCAGACTCCAGGGGAGGATACTATTGACACGAGGACTGAAGACGAGAAGGAGGACAACATTTTGAAGATGGGGGGTTTAGGATAGTGAAGATTGATGAAAAAATTTTCCAGGTTATAAGGAAGAACTTCCAGGAGGATTCTAAAATCTCCATGGATGATATAGAGGTGTTTGATTTTGTTACTTGCACAGGGGAGTATAACGCCAGTTGGAACATGGTATTGCAGCCGGACTTCCTGAGAGGCTATACTGAATACACAAATTCAGGACAAACAGCGATGGGGATATTGCATGATAGGAACACATACATCTCTTTGGGTAGGACTGTACAGGGTTATAGTTACCTAACAGGGGATAAGTCTGTTGCTAAAGTTTACATGATTAAGGACATTAACATAGGGAATGGGATAACAAGTAACGACATTATTAAGTCGTTGAACTTTGGCACATTGTTTGATACGAGCATAGAGTTCAGACCTGGGAAAGTGCTTTGTTCTATATGTGGGTTAGACTTATACTCTTGGGAGTCAGGTTGCCGTCATTATCCTGGTTGTGAGTATGAGGGGCAATCTTGTCATGGGAAGGCATATCATGATGGGACTGTTTACAGTACGTTCCACATTGTTCTTGATGGTAGTCTTCCTGGTGCAGGGATAATAGTACCGGACAAGGTGGCTTCTTTTGGTGTAGGCATGGGTGATTCGGTTCATTATGGGAAAATTGATTTTAATATAAAAGACAATAAATTAAAAAAGAAACAGGAGGCTACTATTAGCATGGATGGTGAGAGTAATAAAGCGATATTAGATGCTCTTAACGAGTTAAAGAGTGTCAACACAAAATTGCAGGAGAGCATCAGCAATAGTTTAGAGTTGTCATCACTTGTAGAGAAGAGCAAAACTGAAATGCAAGAGATGGAAAACAAGATATGTGAATTAGAGGCGAACAATCAGGTGCTATCAAAGTTTAAGGATTCTTACTTGGACATGTTGGCAGAGTACGGGGTAAAGGCTTATGGAAATGACTTTGACAAAGCGATGTTCACAGGAAAGAGTATAGATTCGTTGCAAGAGATGAGATTAAAGTTCATTGAGCTTGCCACAAAAAACAGGAATGCTGGCATGACACAGAACACTGATACTACGGAAATGCCTGAAGACACAGAGATATATAAGGTCAAATAGGAGGGGAAAAACATGGTATCTATTCCAAGAAATGTAAAGTACAAGGGGATGTACACAGGCAGGGGGATTACCTTCCTTATGACTGGTGCATTGAACGCTCACAAAGGTCATGCAGTGACTTTAGAAAGCAAGACTCATGCACAAAATTCTGATGGGGTTTATGTGAAACTTGCTGGTGATGACGACAGGATATTAGGCAGGCTTGACGCCATACTTGACCAGGTTAGGTCTGATTCGCCAGGGTCTGATGTAGTTACTGTAACTGTATCGACACAGGGCTTGTTAGAAGTTCCTGCTGTATCAGGAGCGACATCAGCATCATTCTTGCCTGGCATGTATGCTATAGGTGGTGGCGATGGTAAGGTCAAGGAATTGGCTACCAGTGCGAGTGAGATTTATCCTAATGCCCCAGAGGTAATACAGTATGATGTTACTAACCAGAAAGTAATTCTGTTTTTTAGATAAGGAGAAGGAAAAATGAGAGATATATTGGAAATACCAAGAACAGATTGTCCTGGTGAAATCCAGTTAAAGCCAGAAATGTATAGGATTGCAAAGGAAGAGTTTGGTCTATCATTTAGCGAATACTTGGAGAGGATGAATCCGAGTAAGCCTAACGACACTTTGACGGCTTACGAAAGACAGCTACAGAGATTTGGGATAAGGGTTAAATCTTCACCGGAAAAGGGAATATATGCAGGTTCTTTGGCTCAATTCTTTGTTACAGACAGTAGTGCAAGGATATTGTTTCCTGAGTTCATTAGTTCTCTTGCAAGGTGGGAGATGTTAGTTCCTGAAGACGATCCTTATGATGTTGGCTTGATCACTGGTGGCAACCAGATGGGGATTAACACTAACATCTTCAAGGAATTGTATATTGACGATAAAGAGGAAGACTATCAGGAATCTGTAATCAACGAGCTTGCAGCTCCACCGGAATTTACAATTGGATATACCGAGAAAGCTGAGAGCATGAAAAAGTATGGTATATCTATAAGGTGGAGTGACGAGTTCCTGAGAAGAGCCAGTGTTGAGATAATTAGACCTGCCATCACCAGATTTGCAGGGTTTCAGAAGAGGGCGATATTCAGGGAAGGCTTGAGCTTCCTCCTGAACGGCAGGGGTACAGCAATGACTCCGGCTGCGGATACTGCAACGGCACAATCTTTTGATTCTTCTATCTCTGCTGCTGGGGAAATCACATATAGGGCATGGCTGAAATGGCTAAACTCAAGAAGACCTTACAGTATTAACACTACCTTCATGAATTTTGACACAGCGTTTACTATTCTCAACATGACAAGGGCGAGTATTGATACTTTGGCTTTGAGGGAGTCTTTAGATCCTTCTATTAAAAACGATCCAAGGTTAGTTAGGGGTCTGAATGCAAATCCGACAATAGTAGTTGTGGATGATGCTCATATATCAGCAAATACTATCATAGGAATTGACAATAGGTATGCGGCTCAGAGATGGTTTGAAATAGGTGCGGACTTGACAGAGACAGAAAGGATTATCTTGGGTGGATATGAAAGAATCGTGATGAGTCATTACGATGGATTCGGTAAGATATTTCCTAAGGCGACACATGCACTGACTCTAACAGTATAGGGGATTGAATATGCCTAAGGTTAGGTTGATAAAGGAAGGCATTATCCAGTATGACAATAATACTGGACATGCTTGGGTTAAGTTTGGGGAGGTAATAGAGACTCCCCTTACTCCATTTATATATGAAAGGCTGGGCAAGACTTTAGAAATTGTTTTTGATCCTGAGCCATTGCCACAGGAAGAGACACAGCCAACCATTGTGAGGGGCAAGAAGCGTGGAAAATAGGATACTTAATTATGCAGGTTGGGAAGAGGATGTGCGGACTATTATGGGGTTAAGCTCTTATGATATATCAGATATTCAATTAAACTCAATCTCATTATTAGGTCAATCGGAGCGGTATGTCAAGAAGGCTGTTACTAACTGGAAAGAACTGACAGGTGACGATCTGATGTTATTGAAGCTTGCTGTTCTTTACATGATAGCACATGCTTTGAGGGAAAATACTACTTTGATGTTGCCACAGACAATAAAGGATGGAGAGAACTATATTAGTTGGGGGAATCGTGGTAGGATACCAGAAGGGGAAAGGAAGTTGTTTTATGATAAGGCATGGGAATGCATAGAGCTTATTACTGGTGCAAAGACAGATAGATCTTTCTTCTGCCTTTCTTCGCCTAATCTGAACTTAATTACGGGAGAGTAATATTGTGATAGGAGTAGGAGCATTCAAGCGTCATACAAGGATGTTAGTAAACATGAGTGACGGCTTCATAGAGAACAGAAATGTTTGGATAAAATGTTCCTACAACAAGGCAAGAAATGACTACATAAAGACCAGGGATAACATTACAGATAGTGTTGTTTTTCATTTTGATAGTGATTGTGATGTAGCGGATGGCGATGTATTGTTATTGAGTGGGGCAAGGTATCTAATATCTTCTTTAGTGCCAGATACATTCTTCACTCTTGTAATGCGTAAGAGAGCTGCTGGTGTATTCTTGAATCAGGTAGGAAATCTGTATAGTGCTATCACATCATATGACTCTACAGAAGGCGAGAGTGCCTCTTTAACGCTTAAAAGCAGTGATGTATGGTTTGCTATGCAGAGAGAACCTTTTGACGGCACAAGGCACACTACATTGCCTTACGACGCATTAAACATTCTTATGTCATCTAACCATGGGGTACAGCTTGGTGATGTTTTGGATGCCGACATAGGAAGGTATTACATCAGTGGTATAGACAGGAAGATACCAGGTATATCGAGGATACTATGTTCTACTGATGGTAGGGAGTACATCTGACATGGTTAGTATAATGGGAACATTGTCTGCAACATTTAAGTTTGAAGAAATGCCTGTTTCCAAAGGGTTAGAGGGTGTTTCCAGGAAGATTGAATCATCGGTAAGCATTGTTGATGACTTAACGCATGATGTTGTATTGGGCATCAAGAAGAATGTTTCTGATAGTTTAGAGACAATATTCTCAGCACATACATTTAAGAGTCAAGTAGGGTCTATAATTTCAACCATGGTTAATGACATGAGAAGCCAAGGTTCTGCATCGTACAACGATAAGGAGTATAACCTTGTAGCGAGGCATGGGGGGCATAGTGACTCTGTGAAGGTGCAGATGTCAGGATTAACTAAGGCTTGGTATAGGCGTAAAATGGGAAGCCATTTGGCTCACTATTCTCATACTGGGAGCATGTTGGATGAGTTAGTCAGTGAAAGAGTTACCATTGATGGAATTGTTCAGGACAGTAGGGATTCATTCACTGGTGTTGCTACATTCGAGATACCTTATCCTTCTATGGATGCGTACAAGATGTTGTACTGGAGTAGGTATGCTTTTCCCGTAGTCCCGGAGAGAGAGTTCTTTACTCCTATGCTTGGGATGATAGGGTCAGCGATGGCGATGGTTGTATTCTCTGCACTTAGTTATGACATGAGCAAGAACTATGAGGGGGAATGGGTTTGGAACGAGTCTTTGTCTTGGGGGTTTGAAGTATAATGAGTGCATATAGGAGTAGTCAATGGAACAAGATTCGTAGTATAGATAATTACTTGGCTTATATTGTACACAGTGAAGCCTTTAAGAGTGAGGTTGGTAAAGAGTTTAAGTTAGTTTGTTTAGATAGGAATCCCATGAACTTAACGGAATTAACAGGATTGAATTATGCGATTGCTTGGAGGATGGGTGCTGATGCAAGAGTACAAACAAAGAACAATTTTTCTGTATTCATCATGACCATGACGAGGAAGGACAACATGAATGAGTCTTTGCTCAGGGCTGAGGATTACATCTTAGAGAATCTCTTCCCTGGTTGTAGCGTTTCAGTATTTAATTATTCTACTGGTAGTCAAGGGTCTATTTGCAATAGCATGGTATTAAAAGAGATCAAGGATCTTCATGGTATCCAAGAGTTGGCGTGGGGTTTTAAGTTCAAAGAGAATCAGTTTATTTTTACAATGCCTATATAGAGCTATTACAGGGAGGGAAATTTTTTATGGCAAGGAATCCGCTTAACCAACCGATGACGAGGAACACTGAAGACCTCGTTATAGGTTTGATGAAGGTCAAAATAGGTGACATTATAGATGCTACCTCACCACCTGTGAGTGGAGCAGGGGCACTTGATGATCTTGGGTCAATACAGGCAGCGTCAGCGACATTAGAAATGACGCACAAGCCTCATGTCAGTGGTTTTCCTGAAGAGGAAGACTATAAAATATTAGAGACTAAGACAATAGGGTTTAAGATTAGCCCTGAAGAGGTTGGAAGCACTGCGGTTAGAGGAATAATCACAGGGGTTTTGGACTCAATCAAGACAGGTGTACTCAGAAAGTATGCGGTTGAGGGAACGATACAGAAACAGAGTGGAGACCTTATCCGGTTATTTTCTAATCATTGTGAGTTGAGACCGAATCTTTCTATATCCACTGATAATGATTGGGGTGCTATTGAGTTAGACATTCAGTGGGCTTACAACTCATCTTATGTCAGCAACAAGCCATTGTATAAAAGTACGGTATCTGCCTCCACAAGGGACAGAGCAGAGATGGCTATCACAAAAGATCCATTAAATCTGGTTATTGGTAGACCACAGATTAGAATTGGAAACATAGGAACTTCAGCAACAGGCGTTTCAGCTTCTACAAGCCATCTTATTGAGACTGACAGTATCGGTGCTATACAGGGAGCTTCTCTGACAATAGAACCTACTTTCCTTGAGCATACTGCTGGTTATCCAGAGGTGGTTGATGTAACGATGCTTGAGAGAGTTGAAGTTGCTATAGAAGCACAGGTTGAAGAGTTTGCAACTGCGGATGGAGGCATTGTTGAGGGTACAGCAGCGACATTGTTTGATGTACTGTTAGACTCTGCCACAAACAACACTGACTATTATTGTTCCGCTCATGTTGTATGGGAATTGGCGGATGGTGGACTGTTCCAATTCTGGTTGCCTAATTGCAAGATTGAGAGTTCTGCGGAAATTTCTACAGAACAGGGGTGGTCAGCATTTCCGGTTAAATTGACGGCAATGAAGCAGACAGTTTTAGGAACTGATGCTCCTGACTTAATATACCTACTGGCATAATCCCATGAGGCAGTTTCCTTGTGAGTTCCCTGGTAGTGGGAAGGCTTTAGTTTACTTTGGGACACAACAATGTGTCCCTTGTAAAAAAGTTCTACCTGTACTGTTTGAGCTTGAGAATATCTACAAAGATGTGGTGTTCATGGCTTGTGATATTACAGATGGGAACTATGGAAGTCAGGCTTGTCGTGAGTTGTTTGAAATAAGGGGTGTTCCTACAGTAATAATGTTTAATTTTATTGATGGTGTCAGACATGAAATTGGGAGAATTAGTGGATTAGTTAGCAAACAGAAGTATATTGAATTTATAGAAAAAGAGTAAAGTAACAGGAGGAAGTTTTTTAAGATGTCAAAGAAGAGGACTGAAGGAAATCGCATTGAGAAGATAAACAATGCGAAGTACATTGTAATAATTAACGGCAAGGAGTATCCAGTATTCTTTAGCTATGGTCTAAGGAAGAAGCTATTTGATCTTATCACAAATAGTTATATAAATACAGTAGAGAAATTCAAGGAAGACAGCGGTAAGGATGAAGGCAACAAAGTAGATGTAGCAAGAGACTTGAAGACGTTAGAAGAATATGATAACATGTCATATGAAATTGTAAGCCTTGTCTTGACACAGAGGGATGATGAGGGCAAGATTGTAGACGATGTTTCCATAGACAGGATATTGTATAGCAAAGACTTCATTGAGGCTGATGATATATTTGAAGAGATATACCATTTGGTCATGGAAAAATACCAGGAAACGTCAAAAAAAAATGTAAATCTGATAAACGCTCTGATCTCACCCGTAGGGGTGGAAAAGGCGAAGTAAAGATTGACGATACCATAATGGTTATGTCCAGCTTTGATCCAAAGGTGGAAGCCAGGGTGAAGTGGGGCTTCACTGAGGAAGAGATCATGAAAAGGTTCGATGTTTACATGGAATGGGATACTTTACATAGGATGTTTGGCGAAGGTGGAAAGAGTGGTAGTTCTAAGTTCGGGAAATCGAATGTTCCCAAACAGAAGCATAATCAGATGGCTATAGAAAAGATCCTGGATAATATTTTATAACTTGCGGGTGTAAGCATGGCTATTGGCTCAATACATATAAAGACTGCTTTTGACAAGGCTACAGGGGTAGTAGATGTCCAAAACGCTTTCAAGGCTATCCAATCATCTATTAAAGAGGTGGGGGAAGCCATTCAGACAGCGTTTAGTGGAATAGGCGTTGGACTCACATCTAAGATCAAGGCTGGCATTAATACTCAAGAAATCGCTTCACATATAAACACAACTTTTGGTCATATTGATGCCAGTGTCTTTACCAATAAAATTAACGATTCCATCTCTAACATAGATATTAAAAACAAAATAGAGACTGCGTTAAGTGGTGTAGACACTGGTGTCTTTGCCAACAAGATGAAGTTAGTATTCGATGCTGTTGGCTTCACAGAGATGAGAGCTGAAATGGGGAAGACAGCGGTTGCCATGGAGTCAGTTGTTGAGTCTTTAAGTAGGATAAACTCTTTGGTTGGGAGAATGGACTTCGACACAAAGGGGTTAGAATCTCTGAACACATATTCTGCCAAGCTGAAGGAGGTTTTATCTTCTTTAGGCACTTTCCAGAAGAAATCGATGCAGAACCTGCTTCAATTATCCAATGACTTTAAGCAGATATTTGACACACTAACATCTTTTGCGGCACATTTCAAGGAGGCTTTTGAGGCTGGAAACATAAGCGGTGCGGTGGAAATGTATCGTGAAATGATGATGGCGTTCTCTGAGTTAGTTATATCCATGGAAGTAATGTCACAGAGGATGACAGGAAGTTTGAAGCCTGTCCAAGAGATACTACCTGCTGTCAAAGGGACATTGAGGGCGTTCTCAACAGAGATAAGTGCATTCATCAAGAAGTTTAGTGATGAGATGGGAGCGAACAGATTCCCTGAGTTTGTAGAGTTACTCAAGAACTTTGGCATAGCCATGGAGGGGACAGCAACCTTTGTATCAACAGCATCAGACAAGATGGTATCAGCTTTCAATAGTATTGGTGAGAGGGGTACTATCCTCAAGAAGATATTGAGGTACACAGCCACTGCGTTGAACCAGTTAGGCAAGAACCTTACTGATGATGCTAAATCCAGTATGGTTGCCATTGGTGAATTGACGAAGTTTATAGATGCGTTATCTAATGTATCCAAGAAGTTGTCAGACAACATGGCTATGGTTTTAGTTGCTCTCAACAATTTCGCTGCTCACATGCCTAAGATTGAGTCTGACGCTGAGGCTTTGAAGAATCTGGGGGATGCTATCAGGGCTACGGCACAAGCTATGGCGTTACTTGCAAAATTAGATTTTAGAGGATTGCAAGGATCAGAAGAGATAAGAAACACATTAAGCCTGATAACAGGAAGTCTTGAATCCTTTGCAGCCGCTATGAACGTGACATTTGGGGAGCAGTCAGCTTCTGCAATAAAGGGATTAGCGGCTTTGTTTCAGAGCTTCGGTGGAGTAATAGAGACAGTATCTGCAAAGGTAGTCGATGCTAATCGGGCTATTATACAGAAGAACGCCAAGACAGGTGAGACTGTTGATAGGTTGCAGGCTATATTCAGTAGTTTGGGGGTGGCTGTTGCTGAGTTTGCGGAGAAGACAAAGGGCAGCATGGACTCCTTGCCACAGGCTTTCAATGCCATTACAGCATTAGTGACAGCCCTCAGTCAGGCACAGACGGGTCTTGCTGAAAATACAGACATTCTTATCTCTGCCATGAAGAGACTGAGCAATGAGATGCCAGAGCTTACTGGTGATCCAAAGATGATAGCTGCAATAGGAACATATGTAGAGAAGGTTGGGAAAGCCATTAGTGCAACATCAGAGTTTGCTAAACAGGCGAAGGATAATGTATCAGGTGTTGACAAGGCGATAAGCTCATCGACAGAGCAGGTAGAGAAGTTTGTTGAAGTATTGGCAAAGGGGGTTAGCCCTGAAAATGTTGCAGGCATCAATGCTATTAGCAATGCTTTCTCAACGCTTGCAGATTTAATTACAAGTCTTTCAAGGGATTTAGGCAGTGCATTTGACAACATGACGGACAAAAAGAAAATGTTCTCTACTGTTATTGGTGAGACCAAGAACGCTTTAATTAGCCTTTCTCAGGCTTCCATTCCTGGGATAGAGAAGTTAAGTGCATTGTTTGTGAGTTTATCGCAATACATCAATGCATTATCCCGGGTAACTGTTGAGTTTTCGTCAAAGACTGACATTCTATCCGCATCTTTATTAAAAGTCTCAGAAATTATGCCTAAGACATTTGATGATGCAGAATCGTTGAGGGCGATTAATTCTTTTATATCTAAGATAACGGGTCTGGGTGATGCGGTGAGGAATGTTGCTAACCTAACAGAGCCTGAAATAGCCAAGTTCAATAGCAACCTACTGAAGATTGTTCCTGTTTCAGTTCAGGTGTCAAGGAGCATTCATAATATAGGCAGATCGGCAGAACACACAACATCTAAGTTTGCTGGCATGAGCAACATCATGAGATACATATTCATGGGTGGTGGTATATATTATCTTGTCAGGCAGATGAGGCAATTCATCAACAGCACATTGCAAGAATTTAATGACCTCATGACCAGCATGATTAGCTTTAAGGCGATAACAGGAGCGACTTCGCATGTATTATCTGAGTTATCAAGCAATATCAACAGGGCGGCAAGAGACTTCGGCTATGCACAGAGCGAGATTGCTAAGGCTTCAGTTGCATTAGCAAAGGCAGGTCTTGAGGGGGAACAAGTATCTAAGAGTGTGTACTCCATATCATCTTTAGCGAGAGCCGCATTAGAGGATGTATCACAAGCCACGAAGGTTGCAACAACCATCATGGTAGCATTCAATAAGGATGCGAGTGAAATGGTTAATATAGCCAACACCCTTACTGGAGCATTGCTAAATAGTAAATTAGAGCTTAAAGATATAGCAACACAATTGAATTATACAGCGGCTACATCAAATGCAGCGGGAATAGAGTTTCAAGATTTATCCGCAGCATTGGCAACGATGAGCAATGCTGGCATACAGGCATCACAGGTTGGAACTTCTTTGAGGGGGATAATAGGCTTACTGTTAGCTCCAACAGGGAGGTTTGCAGCTATGTTGCAAAGCCTTGGCGTTAGTGCGGAAGATGTAAATCCTAAGTTAAACTCTCTGGTACAGATAATGAGGACATTGGCTGATGCTGGGCTAACAGTTGACAAGGTTTACGCATCACTGGATAAGCGTGTTGCACAAGGAATGACAGCATTAGTAAGTCAGGTTGATCAGTTAGAAGAGATGGAGAGGAAGTTGATAGGATCTGCAACTGCCTATGAGATAGGGGTAGTCCAGATGGATAGCTTTACTGCTGCTATGGCAAGTATGGCAGCGGCAATCCAGGCTAACCTGTATCCTTCTATACTGAGCATAAAAGAATTTGGTGTGGATGTAGCAAATGCAATATCAAGGATAGAAGAGAAGACGAAACTATTCTCAACATCACTGAAGTTATTAGGGGGAGCGTTGTCTATATTAGTAGGCGTTGCATTGAAGAATTGGGTAGTCAAGTTGTACCATACAGAGACGGCATTGAAAACGATTGTGGCATTGAAGAGTAAATTATTAACTTTGATACACTTATCAACGGCTGGGACAATTCGACAAACCATAGCGAATGCTGCAAATGTTGTGCAGTTAAAGTTGACAAGTTATTGGACAGTTGCATGTACTACAGCAACTAAGTTGTTCAACTTTTCACAAATTGCACTTGGAGGCACTATAAAAGGGCAGATATTAAACCTAAAATTTTTAAGTTTAGGGATGAGACATTTAACCATAACTATTGCTGGCATATCAAAGGCGTTAGTGTTGTTAGCCGTAAAATTTGCGGCTATTTCTGCCATTGTATTTTCTCTGTATGAGGTTGGAAAAGCCATGCTGGGGATAGAAAAAGCCATCATGAGTACATCAACGGCTTATTCCAATCTAAGGGCAGCCACTGACATAACCAACAAGAGGCTAAAGGAACAGAATCAGTTACTATCAGACGGAGAAATATCTTACAAAGAATATACAACAAGGCTAAGGGCTTTTTCCAATGAATTAGAATCACTTAATATCCATGGTTCTTATATCGCTATAGCAAGGTCATTAAGGGATGTATCGGATGGCACTGATGAGTACATGGATAAAATCACTAAGTTAGGCAAGGTGCAAGCTATCTTGTCAACTTCGGGGGCTGAAGAACATTTTAGTGGGGTATATGATATAGTCGAGAGGTTTGAACGCAGTGGGGTTATAGGTGGGATAACAGAGAGCTTCTTAAAAATATCAGATTCTCTTGCAAGGATGGTGGGGATTGACACATCAGGGTTCTTTAATGGGTTGAAAGTCTATACTAACTTATTGGTTTATCCTTTTGAGAAGGTAGCAGAAGGGATAGGCAATGCGACAAAGACAATCCTTGGGTTTGTGGGGATAGACATTAGGGGTAGTGCGGTATCTTCCGCAGCGTCAATAGGATTAATAAACGAAGAGACGGCAAGGTTGCAAAGACTAATGAAGGAGTTGTCTTCATTACCTGATGAGATGCAACAAGACATTCAAAACATGGCTGATCAATACATTGGGAATGCCAACAAGATGTCTGTTGCTTTGCAAGAGGTTGTAGACAGAGAGTACCAGATACTTCAAGTCCAGATCATGAGAGGCAATGTTGATGTAGACAGGGTAAAGAACTTTGCTAACCTGATACAAGCACAAGAGAGGTACAATGATAGTAGCTTTGCACAGACATTATTGGATTTAGACAAAGCCAGGGCTACTCAAGAGATTATAGACAAGTTGCGAGAACAGGCAGAAATTTCTGAGAGCATGGACATGCAAAGACGAGCTTCACTTATTGTGATAGGTAATCTATTTACAGAAGGGGAGCTGAGTGCGGAGAGTTACTTAGCAACGATACAGAGGATAAACGCAGAGGAAGATAAGAGGAAGTCAACCTTACAGGATAGTATGACAACGGCTGTTCAGATGTTAAATGCCATCGCCAGCGGTCAGCCTGTGGCACTGGCTATGTATGGGAATGTTGTGAAAGCAAACAGCATGATAATTAGTACATTAGACAAGGTACAACAAGAAATGCTTGGGCTTCCATTCACAACCAATCAAGAGATTATAAACATATCCAATGTTTCGAGAAAGGAATTACAAAGCCTGAGCCTGAGCGTAGGTACTGTAATAAAGCTATCTGAGGAGTTTGGGTTAAGTCAAAAGAACATGGTCAGAGATATTTCTGAGATGGTCAGGCATTCTTTTATCCCTGTATTAGAACAGCAGAAAGAGACATTAAGTGAATCAGGACTTTTAACAAAGTCTTTGAGTGAAAGATTTGAGCATATGTTTACGTTCTTAAACCAGTCAGTCTCTGAATCATTATCAGGGTTCTTGAGCATGGATTTACAAATAGGACAGATTGCGGACAGATTGGTGGACATGTATGGGGCTGATTCCATAGAATTGTTTAAGGATTTAACAACTGAGTCACTATTGTTGGATAGGATAGAGCGGACAACTCGTGCATTACAAGACCATGCTTCAGGAATAAGTACCCTTAGCACTGAGACGGCAAAGGCTTTTGAGAAACAGGCATTAGAGGCAGGGCGGACTCTTGCCACATTACGGCAAATTGACGCCAGGAAGAAAGATTCAATCGATGCTACAAGAAGGGCTAACGATGCGGAGCTTTCATCAAGGAGGATGCTGTCAAGTGTAGAACAGAGGATAAACAATCTACAGAGACAGAGAGAACAGGGTCGTATTGATGAGAAAAGATACGAACAGGACATGGCAAGGTTAAGACGGGAACAAGACAGTAGACAAGAGGATGTGAAACACCAGCAAGATAAAGTTAAGTTCCAGGAGCGGATCACTGCTCTATACGATTTGCAAGCAAGGTACAGTAAAAATTCTTTGGAGAACATCAATACCGAGGGAATGACAGCAGAGCAAATAGTAAAGTATGTAGAGGATCAGTTACAACTGAGGGAAGCCATTGTCAGAGAGACGGCTGCTCTGAACAAAGAGATAGAATTGGCTGATGCTGCTTCCACGAGGTCATTCTATAACCAGAAGATGGATCTCCAGGACATTGATAAAGAGTGGAGTGGAATCAGTGATAGTGTAGAAGGGTATAGTAATTTATTGCAACAGGCAAGGGCAAGCATGAAAGCCCAGGAGGATATTTTATTCAACATGGGTGAGATATTCGGTAAGATTGAGCTACATTTAGCAAGCATGGTAAACCTTCCAAAAGAGATGGTATCTGCCCTTAGCGATGCGGGTGAATCTGCTATAGGATTACAGAGGGGGATGTCTGGTGCGAATGATGAAGGCGAGGAATATGTGTCTGTCATGGAAAGTGCCAATGCTCTCTTGAACTCACAGATTCAATTATGGGAGTCAATTTCAAAAGGGATACAAAATGCTGTATCCGCATTGAGATCTTACAATTCAGAGATGCAATCCGGTGGTGGTGCTACTGCAAGCACAATGCCAGGTGGAGGGTTTACCAATGGGGGGGGGGCAAACAGTGTCTCAGTACAGGGCATGACAGACTATCAGCCTACTACAATTAATAGGTTGATAAGTGGATTTGATAAAGTCATGTCAAGATTTGTCCCTCAGCCTAACCAGATACCACAATTTGCTACTGGTGGGGTTGCTGACAAAGGTTCTTTCCAGATGGGTTCAGACCACAGACCTGTGAATATTTATCTTGATGGAACAGAATATAGGATGTATTCTGATGGGGAAGTTGCAAGTAAGTTAATAAGAGCAATGAAAAATAGAAATAAAACACGTAAATTTTAGTGAAGGAGATAGTTTGGGATGGAAAAGTTATTAGTAAGTTTTTATGAGACAATTCCTCATGGGGCGGGGTTTCTCAGGATAGCACAGGTCAGGAATGAGCTAAATAATTGCGGCTATATTAAGTGCTATGATACCAATTACATTCATTCCCCTTTATCTGATTTGGTGGTTTGGCAGAAGAGTTGTCTTCTGGAAGACCTATACAAGTTAGATGGTGATCAAGTCCATGTCATGGATTTAGATGATTCTATTTGGCATCTTCCCGAATACCTGAACATTGAAGGTGATAAGTGTAAAGATAAACATGAGTCAATGCTAAATGAATACAAACTGTTCATGAGCAGGTGTGACTACATGACAACGACAACGGATTTCCTGGCTGATGTAATTACCCAACAGACGGGCTTTCCTCGAAACAAGATACATGTTATACCTAATTACCTGAACATTAACGCTTTACCTTTTGGAAGAAAGTCTGTTGATGGCATAGTAAGAATTGCATGGACTTTAGACTTCAGAAGAAGGGATGTTGACATTATGCCAGCACAGGAAGCGTTGCTTGAAATACTCAGTCAGTACAAGGGGAGAGTCAGGATAATATTCTTTGGTGATTGCCCTACTGCATTCAAAGGGCTTAACTGTGTAGACTTTGTGCCATTCAATAATGACATGCATGGGTACTACAAGACATTGAGCCAAACTAACATAGATATTGGGATTTGTCCTGCTATTGACAGTATGTTTAATCATTGCAAGTCAGAATTGAAGCCTACAGAGTTTGGGGCGATAGGATGTCCGGTAGTGGCGTCACCTATTGTTCCGTACACGAAGTCTAAACTTGCCTCAAATTTAATCATAGCTGATGGGAATAAAGAATGGAAAGATGCTCTATGTTATTTGATAGACAATAAGCAAGCCAGGTTGAATGCAGGTTTTGAGTTGCATGAGGTAGTCAAAGAAAACTACAACTTACATAATGAAGGGTTAAATCATTATTATCAAACTTACTACGGCATGATAAAGAGTAACAAGAAAAAGAATCAGTACACAGTAAATACAGGGTTAGACAATAGCAAGAAAAAGATATTGTATTGCACTTCGAGTAGGACAAAAGAATCATTACAGAAGATAAAGGACAACGTTTTGAAGAACTCTGTATTCTATGATATAAATGTCATAATGTCTTTGAACAATGGGGAACACAGCCTGGCTGATGTTTTTAATACTGTAACAGGGAACAATAAAGATGTAGACATCTTTATATTTGCACATGATGACATAGAGATAATTGATAAAAACTGGTTACATAAAGTGGTGGATGGGCTGAAAAAGTATGACATTGTGGCTGCCTGTGGTAGCACTCTGTTTAATCCCATGCATGGCATGTGGTCGCCTGAGTTGAATGGGCTAATTTCAGGGGGCTGTGTAGCACATCCATTAAAGAATGGGAAATTCTCTTTCACAAACTATGGGGTAGACAAGGACATTCTAACATTTGATGGTTGTTTTGTTGCGATGAGGGGGGATGTAGCAAGGGATATTCCTTGGAAGGCTTATAACAAGTTCCACTTCTATGACATTGCTTTTGGGATAGATGCGAACAGGAAGGGTTATAAAGTTGGGGTTTGTCCTATAGGGATTAAACATTTAAGCGAGGGCAATTACGGCAAGGAATGGGCTGATGCACTGAAAAAGTTTAGAATGGATTACGGGACAAAGGTTATAAGGTTAAACAAGGAAGTCTCTAAGATTAAAATATATACTTGTGAAAGCGATGAAATTTCACATGCTTATATGATGGAATCATTAATGTCACAGTCTATGCTATGTGAGCATGAACCATACAGGGGGGTTATGACAAATCCGAGTGTATTGATAGACAGACCAGTTGTCTTTACCATCACAGCAATAGAAGTTTTGGACAGGATACTCAAGCTCAACTTGTACGGTAGGATCAAGTTTAAGGTTTCAGACTATGAGTATGTATTGGAAATAGATGACAGGGATACAGAGTACAATGTCAAATACCAGTTAGGCTTTGATTACTGTGAGGAGTTCAACTATGTCCATCATAATTAACAGTACCACATTAGACAATCACATATACTGGAGAAATGAGCATGAATATTCAAGGGATATTAATGAAGTTACCAGGAGCGTATGGGGTGTTCCCATATTATACAGGAACAGAAAGCCAGAGGCTTACATAGGAGAGCTTATAATCTTAGAGTCAGACGATGATAGTGGTTGGCAGAAGATCAGCACAGCAAAGGAGTTGAAAGCATATAGTGAGAGTGTGGCTTCACATGCTGGTTTTGTCTTTGAGTATTATGGGAGTAGTTATCAATGCCTGTTCTATTCTGAAGACGATATGCCAGCGGTTGTTTATGTTCCTGTGAGTAGGAATGCTGTTGGCAATGACCATTGGTGCAAGCTGTCTGTTAGGATGATAGTTACAAGTTGTTCATGTTGATAGCAAGGAGATTTTCATAGATGATTAAATATTATAGAGCTTCTACAAACAATGACACTTCCAACAATGGGGGGAGTATATCTGTAAACTACTTACAGATAAGCAATGGGGCGATAGACAATGTATTTCCAAGCGTGACAGAAGATGACAGGTCAGCAGAAGACTTAGTAAGAATGAGAAAAATCTTCGGTCATTATTATTTGCAGAATCCTGACAAGCTGAGAAATACAATTGCTTTCGTCAAGATGCAACCTAACAATGATGACATTATATATATTGGCGATGGCACTACAACAGACACACAGGCTGACATTATCGCTGCTGGTGGTGGTTCTTTGTCAGGGGGGTACTCATGGCATGGTAGTGGGGTTCTTGCCTCATCTTTGTCAGGTGGAAGTAGCGAACAGATATTTGTGAATACCAGGGAAGAGGGGGGCTTCCATGATGATGATATTATCTTCATCGGGGAGCTGGGAGAGTTTGGTTATTTAAGCCCATACTTTGAAATAGTTACGGCTACGAGTGCTGCATACAACTCAACAAGTGGAGGTTACATCCTTTCAGGGTTAGTGAATGCGGTCAGTGGTGGCACTGTCAGAAAAAGTTTTACCGATCCTGACAACACGATGGTAGCATCTTGTGTTGACATTGGAACATTAGAGTCAGATGCTTACGATTTAGTGAATCCGGTAGGATGGGGTTTAGCACAATATCCTGAAGTAAACAATACGGGAACAATAGATGCTGAATGGGAAATAGAGGTACTGAATGAATCTGGTGATATTAAAATATCTCAGACAGGTGGTAGTGTCTTAGGGGTTGTAGAGTATGCTAACTTCGGGGATGACATCACAGTTGACAATCCACATGTAGGGCATCCATACTTTGAGATACCTTCTTCATCATGGTACAACACAGAGGCAGCGTTAGAGGGGCATACAATAACATTTAAGACAAAGGGTACTATATACCCTGTCTGGTTGAGACAGTTCGTTAAAAAGGATTCTGTGGCGTTTCATGGGGTAACATTTGTTGTAACCACAGTAGGTGAATAATTGTCTATTATTAACCATTATAATTTTCGTGAGGATTCTTGTGGGCATCAGATAGAAACCATTGAGGATACCTGGAAGGACAATGCCGATTACTCACAGGTTGAGGTATTGGCTACAGGTAGCACGTCTGGTGGGGCAAGGATGATTCGCCATCAAGTCCTGCTCAGGAGAGATGATCTCCCCGAATACCCTTCTAACATAGATTGCCTATATTTGAGTTGGAAAGACTTGGATACTACAGGGAACAATAAGCTGCCAAACCTTCTTGTGCGGTTAGTGCATACGGAGTTAGAGGATTTTGAAGGGGAGTATGGTCTTCTGTCACAGATGGAATGGTGGGACATCGTATATGACAGGGATTTCGAGGAATCACCAGACATTGATGACTCTTACGAATTTTTAGAAAGAGAGATAAAGATAGATTTCGACTATCCTTTTGAATATGACGGGACAAGGAATGTCATTGTTGATATAAGCTGGAAGAACGTGGAAGGGTCTACTGATGCTGACTGGTTGCAGGGCAAACTGTGGGGCATAGAGAAGACATTCCATGAAGCTCCATTGAATCCCATACTGCAAATATCCGCACAATCTTGGGATTGGGATACTGACACATCCCCTGAAGAATGGGAAGAGTGGGAGGAGGCTGATGTCTTCTTTGTCATCCCTGGCAATACTAACACATACTTTGCCCTCAGGCTAACTGCATCCAGAGATTGGGATGAGGACTGGTTATACCATAGTCTGAACTTCACAGAATGGGTTTGCTTGCAACCGGTAAGACCATACTTAGTATCACAGATAAAAGGAATGGTGAAGGGTGGAAAGCTGTTGGCTGAAACAACAGTTGAAGAAGAATTTGACATGTGGCTTTGCACTCCTAAAGTGCATATCCCAGACAGTAGGTTTGCTGTAGAAATTGCTATGGTTGGCAAGTTCTTAAACAAGTTTTCTGATATAGAGAATGAATTTAATTTGTACATATCCACAACAGATCAAGATCCCACATTAGATGGCTATTCAAAACTTACTGTCAAGGGTGTAGAACAGAATTTAACATATAGTGGCATGAACCATAATGGATCTACATTTAAGGTTGCAGAGGATTTTAGAGGGTGTGTCACTTTAAGTTTAGAAGATTATAAGGGTCAAGATGTTTACATAGCAATACGGGGGAAGAAAGAGGATACTTCCATCTATTGTCAGATTACTGAGATATATGAAATAATAATCAACCATTTTGATGATATGGATAGGGCAAAGATACATGACTTTACTGTTGCATACAATACAACAACAAAAAGGATCATTAAAGATTTTCTGATTTCATATGATGTAAAGACATATTCGATACAGGATTTACAGGTTGCATATGACATCCTTTCTACTTCACAAAGAAGGTTCTCAGATTTAATAGTCAAGTATCATCTGATAGACAGTTCTTCTTTTGACGGTGGGATTATCGTTGTTGACGATTCTAATAAGGTGGATTTCAAGCTCATTACGATAAAACAACCTCATACTACATATTACCATGGGACTGCTGACATTACAGATATTTCTATATCTGCAAATACTGGTGATTTCTGTTATGCTATATCTTTTACCACGAGGAGTAGTTTCTTCTATGAAGATATATATAAACCTTACATTGATAAGGATGGCATCAAGAAGAAGACTTTTATTCGACTTACTGTAGCGGGTATTGAGTACGATATAATCATTGAAAGTTGTAGCATAAACTATTCATTTGCTCAAAAGGTTTGGACTTTTGAAGGCAGGACATTGCAATGCTTACTTGATGCACCTTATGGGTTCTTCTTCAAGTATGTTCACCCTAAGATGCCAGACTCTAATAAGATTTCGATAGAAGGATATATGAGATCTGTTTGGAGTCATGCTTCTTTATTCGTTAGATACTTCGCAGACCTTATCATTGGGGACATTCCTTACAATGAGATTCCTTATAGCCAGTTAGAGGTATGGAGAAAATCTTATATAGACATACTGTCAGAACTCTGTGAACACTTTGAGCTAATGATGATTCCTCACCCTAATGGAGATATTGAGATAACAAGGAAGTACGAATGGATCGGGGTTAGAGAACCTTTGTCATTGGATAACGCTTCCAACATAAAGGATTCTGATGTATCTCCTGGGTTTCCAGAGGCATCACATGTGCTGTCAAACTTACATCCTTTAGAGATTTTAAGCGTACAAGAGAATCAGGCAGAAGGCTGGAACAGGATTAAAATTGTAGGAGAGAAGGATAAACTTGAGGGAAACATGACGATAACAGTTAAAGACACTACTCCTTCACAAGAACTTTATCCTGGAAGCAATATAACTTTAGAGGTTTTTAGCAGTACATCTAACAAGGGAAGACTTTGGTGCAATGTAGGTAAGTTCAGTATTGATCCTTTAGTAAGAAACCAACCAATAGAATTGGGTATAAAGTTCATAGTTGACGAGGAAGCAAGGAGCATTGACAACCAGACATTTTCTGTTCAGTTCCCTGTCATCAATCCTCCAGTCCTTGAAAGCCCTTTTGGGATGACTGTATATTGCATAGACAATCTCAGGTATTACAAGATAGCTACCTATGAATCATCAAACAACACATTCTCTATTATTGGAGAGTTTCCACATGAGAATAGTTTCTTGAGGATTAGTTATTGGGCAAAATATTTTACCGATCAGGCATGGTTAGCTCCATTGTTCGAGACAAATGATTGCATTATCAGAGGACAAACCATGTTCGCTGAAACAGACATTAGATTGAACATTACATGGGCTGCGGTTAAGATGGATATTTATTTGGAAGATACATCAATCCCTGCACAGAATGGTCAGTACCTACATGGTAGGGCATATTCTAATGTAGTATTTCCGTATAGGTATCTTGTTAGTATCTTTGCAGACAAGGGGATAATTGAAGAGTCTTCAATAAACATCCATGAAGCCAACGAAGATCCTGGGATTCCTATGAAGGAAAGGGAGGACACAACCACAGAATGGAGACCTACGTTAAAAGTTATAGATGATAAAGGTTACAAGAGTTACATAGAGTTTATATACACGCCTCCTGATTATGAGGAAGACTTTACCAATGAGACTATAGACTTACCACAGGAAGATGTTGTGTCTTGCATGTACGGTGATGCTATAGTTAGTGCGAACATTGCATTGACAGAGCCTGAAGACTGGAAGAACATTGCATTAGCGGCTTATGTGTTAAAAGACCATACTGTCAGGCTACCTGGCGGAAACAGAGGGAGGTCTTTTGTACCAGTATATCTTGCATCGACACATCCGAAAGAGTTCTGGGGTGGTATTCGTGGTATAGTCTGCAAAGAGCCAGAGGGTAGCAGTAATGATGGGGGGGCAACATCTATTCATGGTGGTGTCAGGGAAGAACAGGTAATCGAACAACCACCAGAGGTAACGAGAAGCCTTGTTGAAATATCAAGGTTGCCTTCGAGCATCAGCAGCGAATCTATCCGGCAAGTATCTGGATCTTATTGGAACAGGAAGGTAAGTAGGTTATTGTGTGGCAACGAGGAGAATGAGCCAGTCAGGTACAGGTACTTCTATAGGTATAACTGTCCTATCCCTGTATATGATGACGGCAAGAACTATCCTGCAATAGCGAATGTCAATTTTCACCACATAAAGGGCAATGAATCAGCAGCAAGCACTTCTGTAAGAGTTACCAGCCAATTGCCTTCACTTGGAATGTCAATAATCGTAGATCCTGAACCAGTAGAGGTGATTGAATACTATGTGGTAGGCGAAGATTATAATGTTTTGAACAGAAACAGAGTAACAAGCACAACCATTATGTACCTACACAGGAGGATCACTAAGCATGTTTATGTCCAGTTCGACAAGGTTGTGTCTGAACCAGAAGTCAAGCTGTGTATCGGTGATTGGGACTGTGATGTTACTGTCAGGCATACTCATGGTAGCGTTTCAACTGGAATAAGGTCTAATTTGCCGACAAGATTGACAAGCAATGATAGCCACTTTAATCCAGGGGTAGAAAACGGTAGGATTATTTGCAGTGGTGATACTGAGGAAGGGTTTGAAGCAAAATCCACATACAGGTATAGCATCACTTATGGTGGTGGTAGGGATTACTTGTTGAGCTTTGCCGTCATAGTTAAAGGTGTGCCAGTAGCGTTTGGATCAAACACTTTCAAGGATAGCATAGATACTTTAGGGAGGGATTACGGTTGGATTCCTATTTAAGGCAAGTTGAGGACATTCTGTTTAAGCAAGGTGGGCAGACAGAGTACACTAATGTTGTTGTGAAGTTAGGCAACGGCAAAGTCATGCATGACACTATTGTCAGCAAGATGATCACATCGGATGGAATGGCTGTCTATATCGGTCTTCAGAAACTATTTAAGTCTTATTATGCCAGTAGAATTATGACAATTACCATGCCTCATAGCCCTTCCATACGGTTAGGTCAAGTTGTGAGGTTCAGTATTGGGGATATAGACCTGGATACTTATTGGCAAGTCACAGGAAAGACAACGACAATATCTTTTCAATCTTTCTTGAGGGATAACATCACATTAGAGAACAAGAGGTGCTACCGATGACACAATCAGGGAGGTATTATCAGCCTGATGAGTCTCTTTGGAGATGGGGTCACCAACAAATCATGCATGAGGGAAAGATGGTATGGGTAAAGCCTCTGTATATCGTTAAGGTTAGTGGGGGTGCAAGCCTTACAGCATTTCACCAGATGTACGGTACTGTTGAGATCGTCTATTGGTGCAGAACATTAGAGGCTGAAGCAAGATGGACAGGGGCTACTGGTGAAGAGATAAGGCATCTTGTCTACAGTGGAATCGGAAGCCCTGACGGTGAAATACAGGCGATATTCCAAAGAAGTACAAGCACAAACTCTGCTGACGATCCTCAATCAGGTGAGGTTTGGGATGCATTGAACTCTCTATTTGATCCGAATGTTAGGCGGAGTCAGCATTTTTCACAGAGATCATTTAGGTTGCTGAGCAAGAGTAGTATTCCAAGAGACTTTTTTATGAAACCGAATATGGAGGTGGGGTATAAGTGAGGTATAAATCAAGGTGGGAACATGCTATTCCAGAGGTAATACAGAACACAACCTTTGATAATAGTTTGATAATTACGGAGAATAATGATATAATCAGTGTAGATGAATTTGATAATGTTGTAATGTATATGGGTCACTTATTGCATGAACCTTCTATCACTGCCTCTGGGGTTGGGTGTACCAGTGCCAGTACAGGGAGATGGTCTTTCAAGTTTAACATTGATCAAACTCTCAACAACTTTCAGTATGCTTACTATTCTGTCCTTGCAAAGACAGGGGAAGATAAGTATGAAGTTGACAATGGAATAGTTTATGTAAAGACAGTAATAGGAGGGGATTTATAATGGCAAATACTATAGTCACAGACAGATCGGAATACACGTCAAATAGAAGATACCGGATAGACAGAATAATTATAGATTCTGATGGGAGCATAGAAATTCCTCTTGCAGGGTTTAGACAAGGAGCATGGCATATTAACGGAACATTCGGTGCTGGAGGTTCTGTGGCATTACAATTCAGTAATGATGTCCATGAGCAAGGGGCTAACAAAAAATGGTCACAAAATGCCGTAACTTTAACGGAGGACAGGCACTTTGTAGAATACTACTTTGGTAGCTTTGTCCAGATGAGGTATGTTGTATCTGGTTTTGTGGGAACAATTTATAGCTCTATTGAACAGGGAGGCAAGTAAAATATGCCTATACGAAAAAACTTTAAGACTCCTGGGGAGATTGTTACAGATGCTCATATTGCAGATGGAACAGTACACTTTGTGGAGGGGGATATTGACCATGACAATATTCAAAATGTCGGAAACAATGATCATGCAGAGATTGATGATGTCATATCATATTGGAATAATATTAACAGCTCCGGTAGAATATGGGGTGGTGAGATAATATCAGGGACTTCTGCGGGAACTGTTAGCGTTTCTGCTGGTGGAGGCTTAATGAAGAACGAAAGTGCTACGCCACAGGATATTCCCACTGGCATAGATGATGGTCAAGGGAGTGAATTGTCATATATAACATGGGACACAGTTGAAGATATAGAGCTTGCCGATGAATCATATACCTACATTTATATTGATGGGATTGATAGCATAAAAACGACAACAGATTTTGATAGCATTGATTTCACACAAGCCTTTACTGTGGGGAAAGTTTATCGGTCTGGTGATGAGGTTCACATTAGACAGTGTGGGACTAACTTATGGAACTTCAACAGAAGGGTGCAGTTATTTGGTGAAGAATATTTCAAAGTCCTAAGAGCCAGAGGCTTAAATATTTCTAACCCTTCTGGCTTATACATTGCTTATGATTCAGGGGTCATGTGGGCGGAAATTGTCAATAGGTTCTTGATTGATGCTTTTGATAGTTCGGGAACGGATAGATTTATCTATTGGCATAGAGACGGATCTGGTGGGTGGACAAGAGTTCCCGATAGAGACATTATAGACAATACATACTATGACAATAACGCTGCTACTTTAGCAGAACTAACCGCAACCAGGTACGGTGTCCATTGGGTTTATGTATTGCATGACAGTACCTGCCATGTGGTATATGGTCAAGGTAATTATACATTGGCACAGTCTGGAGCGGCACAGCCTCCTTCATCATTGCCTGGAAAGTTAGCAGCTTACGCAACATTAATAGGAAAGATAAGAGTCAAGAAAGGCGAGGCAACTCTTTATAGCATCGAAAGTGCTTTTGAAGCCTCTTTCTCTCCAAGTTTAGTAACTAACCACAACGATTTGTCAAATATTCAAGGTGGCACAACTACTGCAAGATACCATTTGTCAGAGAATGAACATACTGACATTACAGGATTGTACGATGGTTATGATACTGAGGCGAATATACTTGGAAAGACAGACCTTGGGTTAGACGGTGAGTACTGGCTTGCTACAGACACGAAGAAAGTATGGAAGGCAACAAATAACGGTGGCACTTTGGAATGGAGCTTATGGCTTGTATTAGCACAGACAGAGACTGTAGCTGATAACAACTTCTTAACTGCCTATGATGATGCTACTGGAGCTTTCTCTAAGACCAGACCTACATGGGGTAACATAGATAAAACTGTTAGTAACATTAACGATATTACCACGAAAAGCCATACGAGTTTAACGGATATAGGAAGTAATACTCATGCGACTATTGATACTCATATTAGTAATACGCAATACGATGGTTATGATACTGAGGCGAATATACTTGGAAAGACAGACCTTGGGTTAGACGGTGAATACTGGCTTGCTACAGACACGAAGAAAGTCTGGAAGGCAACAAACAACGGTGGCACTTTGGAATGGAGCTTATGGCTTGTGTTGGCACAGACAGAGACTGTAGCTGATAACAACTTCTTAACTGCCTATGATGCTACTACTGGAGCTTTCTCTAAGACCAGACCTACATGGGGTAACATAGATAAAACTGTTAGTAACATTAATGATATTACTACAAAAAGTCATACGAGTTTAACGGATATAGGAAGTAATACTCATGCAAACATTGATACTCATATTGGTGACGGGACAATCCATTTTGTAATAGGGGATGTAACACAGAAGACTAACTTCGGCACTAAGGTTACAACAACAACATTCAATGCTTCAAGGACAAACCACAACTTTAAGTACACAGAGGTAGAACATGCAGATGACATTACTATAACAATTCCTGAAGATGAGTTTATTGAAGGGGATACTTTTTCATTTGAACAAACTGGTGCTGGTAATTTAGAAGTTGTTGTGGCGAATGGGACAAATCAGTCTATAAACACAAGGGTTAAGACTTTAGCACAAGGGGATGTGATTACTGTTATTTGCAAGGATCATACTTCGGAAGCAGAGGTATTCTTTGTCATAGGAGGGATTGAATAATGCCACAGACGGTTATATATAATACTGAGACAGAAAGGATATTGCATTGGCATACGCCTTACTATACCAACACAAGAGGTCAAAGGGGGATAGTTGAACCTCCGTTGATAGAGTTGGATGTGGTAAACACAACCTCTCCATCTTATGATGACTTCTCAGAAAAAGCCATACTGTCATGGGTTGTTGACATAGCGAATCGAAGATATGTTGCAACATGGACAATATTACCAAAGACAGAGGAAGACTTCGCACAAGAAGCGGAGATAGAGGATAACAACATTTCCGGTGCTGAAATCAGGAGGGCATTGTCAACATTGTTAGTTGTTGATGATGACAATATTGGTTCTATTGGGAATGTTTTACCTTACTACAGGGTAGGGGTTGCTTACAAGATAGGTGATGCGTTTAGATGGGAGGATAATCCTTATAGGGTTATCTCCAATCATACGAGTGCAGCACATTGGAGACCAGATCAGGCAGTTAGCTTGTATGTAAGGATAGGTGAGCCAGGCGAGATACCTGTTTGGGTACAGCCCACAGGGGCACATGATGCTTACAACATAGGAGATAGGGTTAGGCATGTTGGCAAAGTTTGGGAAAGCACTATAAACGCTAATACTACTACGCCAGGGACACTGCCAGAGCATGGGTATTGGATAGAGGTATAAATTTATGCATCAGTTAGCAATGAGGGCTATTAAGCAGCAACAGAGAAACAACAACATGATGGTTTTAGAGTTCGACACAACGAAGAGTGCAGGGACTACCGTCACACTACCATTGAACGAGTCAGTATCTTGTGTTGTTTATTGGGGTGATGGTAGTAGCGACACAATAACCACAGTGGGTGAACACAGCCATACTTACAGTGATGAAGGCACTTATAAAGTTCGCATCAGCGGCAAGGTATCCATGTTTGGTCAGCCAGAGGCAGACTTGACTCCTAACATTGAAAAGCTGACAAAAGTCATATCTTTTGGAAATTTAGGGATAACTTCATTAAGTAGGGCATTTAGACAGGCGAACAATCTAACATACCTTCCAAAATCTTTACCGAAGACAGTGACTGACTTATCAAGATGTTTTCAACAAAACACTTCAGAACTTCATGCGAATATCGGATTGTGGGATACTGGAAATGTTACAACAATGTTCATTATGTTTCAATTAGCATCTAACTTCAACCAGGACATCGGCAACTGGAACACTTCTAATGTTGAGAGCATTGCTGGTATGTTCTATCTTGCCATAGCCTTTGACCAGGACATTAGCACTAAGGTGATAAACGCAGGTCAGCCGGATGAATATGTGGCATGGGATACTGGTAATGTTACGGCAATGTCAAATATGTTCTGGTCAGCCTCAGTATTCAACCAAGAC
>Ga0114946_10000279_pt1 | contig 32735 bp, 26 predicted proteins | sample WalLakDeSediment_FD_88676 | JGI IMG/M metagenome (GOLD analysis project Ga0114946, IMG submission 88676) | Lake sediment microbial communities from Walker lake, Nevada to study Microbial Dark Matter (Phase II) - Walker Lake 11/02/13 Deep Sediment | ecosystem: Environmental > Aquatic >... | reverse complement strand
TGACCAAGGTGGTTTTGCCGGAACCGGTTGAGCCGAGTAGAGCCACGGCTTGCCCTGGTCGGACGTGGAAGCTGATATCTTTGAGGACAGGCGAATCAGCCTCATATTCGAAACAAACTTGATCAAAGACGATGTCGCCGCGTAGCTTGCCATCCGGCGGGTCAACACCCTCCCCAAGCGGCTCACGCTCCTGGCGAATCACATCCATGACGCGTCCATAGGAAACCATTCCGGTGGACATCTGGACGATCAAGCGACCCAGGTTTCGCATCGGCCAGATCAGCCAGATCACCATCCCGGCATAGGCCATATAGGTCCCAACGGTGATGATACCATTGATCGCAAAGAGCGCGCCCATCAGGTAACCGCCCAAGAGTTGGATAGAGACCAGGATATCGGTTACCGGCCAAAACAGGGAATGCATCAGCATCAGGCTGCGCCCGCGGCGGTACTTCTCCCGATTATCCTTTTCGAATTTATCCCGCTCGTAATCCTGGCGAGCGAAGGCTTTCACCACCCGCACACCACTCAGGTTCTCCTGTAAAGTGGTGGAGAGGGTGGCTTCTTGTTCCTGGTACGCCTCGTAAACTTTAGTGACTCTCTTGAAGAAGAAAAAAGAGACAGCAATCAGAAAGGGCACTACAATGATGGAGAATAGACCCAATTGCCAATTCAAGTAGAGAATTGCACAAAAGTTGACAATGAAGAGCAAGAGCACGCGACCGACCCCAATGGCCTGATCGGCAAAGAAGCGTCGCAATGCGTCTACATCAGAGGTGGAGCGGGAGATCAGCTCACCTGTGGATGTTTCGGCATGATAGCTGAAAGACAGGCGCTGGATATGGTCGAACATGTAGTTCCGCAAGCGCCGGGCAATGCCTTCGGCCGTTTGGGCTGCCAGCCGACCGCTCAGAAAGGTAAAGATGCCTTCAAAAGCTGCCAGACTGACGAATCCAGCTGCAACCAATAGAAGTGTGCGCGCAGGTGCGCCAGTTTCGAGCAGGGTGTCAACCAGGTAGAGCAGGAGCAGGTAAGTGGCTGTCTTCGATAGAGCTGCAATGCCCTGGCTCATCGTCGCGCCAAAGTAGGTCCAATGGAAACCGGACATCAGTCGCCACAGACCGGAGAGACGGTTTGCCCGCAGCGCTTGTTTTAGATCATAGTCAACAGATGCTGGCGCCCCAGCGCTTTTTGCGTTGCTATCCATGAATATTCGCTCATAAATTCTCTAATACAATGATGGCCCCCTTGCCCATTTGTCAATCAAAGAACAGGTCGGTTGCTATCCATTGTGTGGACAGCATCCCGAATTGTAACAGGATTAGGGCTATTTCAAAAGGGGGGGTTAGACGGTACAGAATGATTGCTGGGTGATTTTTTTATCTTTTACGTCGTCTGAAAGCCAATGGGAGTAAGATCAGGGTAGCCAAAGGCCAGACCCAGGCCAGCTCACCCGGCCCGCCGGGACCTGTGCAGGCTTGCTGTCGCCGGATGCGCACCAACCGGTAGCTTTTAGTAACCTGATCCAATTGTTCGTCTGTCATTGTTTTTGGCTGAATGCCAAACATAGGTGCAACAATACCGCTGCCGATCAGGACCTGCCTCATCAAGGCCAGGCGTTGAGTGGGATCAGTGATTTCCTCCGCCACACCCTCCCACCAGCCTTGGGGAAGCCAAACCTCGAGTTGAGGGTTGGCTTTAAGGTTGCGGAACCAATCAGAGCGGCTGCCAAAACCGGCGGTGACATAAATATCGCTGTCGATGATGGCATAGTTGAGGGGGGTGCGCCGTTTCAGCCCGGTGACCCGCCCGGTGTGGGTGATGACCAGGATGCGCCCACCTACATCGGGCCAGGCATTCAGCCATTGACCTAAACCGAGACGCCAGATGAGCAACATTCCCTTGTTAAATTGCTTAAAGATCCCCTGGAGTTTGATTTCTGTAGATGGTGAGATCGTATTCATGAGACCCCCGGATTGGCTATTGCCTGCATAGCCAGAGATTCTAGCAGTAATTTGAGAGATTGGCGCTTACGCTGGAAGCGGCTGCGCTGTTTGCGCAGGTAAGAAAAACGCAGCGGATAATAGGCCTGGAGTTGTTTGAGGTAAGGCCGGGTGTAGAAGGCAGAGCCAACGTTGGCCGAATCGATCAAGATCGGGTAGTAAACGATGGAGAACATCTCTTTGAGCGGCTCCAAACCAGGCGCATCAAAACCTTTCATGGCTTCAAAAAGATAACTGCCAAAGTGGAAGACGCGGTTGGTAATTCCATCTAATGGCCAACGCCGGGCGGTCACAGAGAAGACCGTCATAATGCCATCCTCCAAATCCGAATGAACGTCCTCTAAATCATCCATGAGCTGGGTGAAAGCGCCGTAGAAGAAGACAAAATCACGCTGCTGTGGGGTGAGGTCGCCAGCTACCAGGTAGCCGTCTGCCAGGGCAGAGCTGCCCCCTTTTTCCAGGCAGGTTCCTAACACGTCGACCTGGTAAGGCGAGACGAACTTGCCCACCAGTTTCAGGCTCCTGGATTGGGCACTGTGAATGGCGAGCAAACTATCGAATACACGCGGGTAATCGGCGCGTGGGTATTGGCTTTCAATCATGCCGATCAGATCAAAGATGATAGCTTCATGCTGGTTGGCAGGCGGGAGCTCCTGCCCTGCCAGCCTAAGCCTGAAGCGCTGGTTGAAAGCCTGCTTCTCTTCAAGGGCTATGCTGGCATCATCCAGGTAATTGTCTGTGTACGGATAGAGCATGCTGAAAGCAAAAACAGAGGGGGTTACCTGTACTGGAATACCCAATAAAATCTGCATCAGGTGCATGGAGGTGGAGTTACGAATGGCCTGGTAGATATCCTCGTCGGAAAGCGATGCATCAAAACGGCGCGCCATGTGGAAGAACTCCAGGATAGCTTCACGGAAGCCATAATCTAGAATGGCCTGGATATGCCGGTCGCTTAGGCCGAGCGAGGTCTTGATGACGCCGGCAGTCAATGCCAGAAGGCGTTCCTGGTTTTCGGGTGAAGACGGGTCAAAATTCTGAGGCCGGCGCATCCGTTCGTAAAGTTGATCCAGGTATCTGGAAAGCTCTTTTTCCCGTGCAAGCTGGTCTCTCAGGGTATAAGGCGTACCGATCAGGGGAAATTCGGTACTGCTATCCCACCATCGGGCGGTATATGTTCTGAGCAGGTCTACCACCATCTCCGGTGTGGACGGTTCATACAAATGCATTATGCGGTTTACCTCCTTAAGTAGGGCGGATGGTTGGTGAATAGCAGTAGCATGCCTAACACAGGCAGACCCAATTAATATACGGGAAAGCGCGTCCAGGGTCGCGGATATCCGCAAATTGAGAACAGCTACTTGGTGTTTTTTTAAAATTTGCCAGGAGCGTTGAAGATCCGCCATGGCAAACTCAGAGTTGTAAACCGGTCAAGCTGCTATTCAACGGCAACACACCTGGGCAGCTGCCGTAACCAGCGTTGTTGAACAGCCAATCGCGCAGGGTGGCCTCACTTACCCCCAGAGGTTGCAGGATGGTGGCGCCAGCACGCAGCAACAGCTCAGCATAACGAGCCAGGTCCAGGCAGGCTGGGTCTGGAGGGATGGGCAGATCCCAGGCATACACACCCGGGTCACCCAGCGCGTACAGGAAGCGCACGCGCTGCCCGGGTTGGAGTGATTTGCCGGTGCTCTCCAACTGGGCTGCGGCGCGGGCTGCTGGAGAGGGCGTGCGATATTCGTCCAGCCGCCGGCTAAGCTTTTGGGACACGACCAGGTCGGGCAGAGGAACGCGCCGGCGGCGCAAGCTGGCCAGGCGGCCGCGCAGCAAGCCCAAAAGGTCTGGCAAGCAGCCTGGTAACTGGGCGACCTCTGGAACCTGCGCCATGCGCTCGAGCATGGCCAATTGAGTCTGGGCGATAAAAGGAGGGGTATCGCCACGGCGCGCCTCAATGCCGCGCATCTTTAATGAGCCATCCTGAAAAACGCCGAAATAGCGATTGGGGACCGGCACGCGCCCGTCTACGCGGGATGGCAAGAAGGCCACCCATCGGTAAATGCCATCCAGGCCGATGGGCAGCCCGGTGCGGTTGCTGATTTCGTCCAGCAGGGGTTGGTAGTCGCTCACTGTGGAGGCGCCGGGCAGCTTGACCCACAAACCATCCACATAGAGGTGAAGCACGAGACCGCCCAGGTCTTCGGCAGCCTCCTTGGCCTGCAACAAGGCCTCGCGGCCGTAGGCGGTGACCGCCTCGTGGGCCTCAATGCGCCCAAAGCGGGCGTTCTTGTAGCCCAGGTAGCCGAAGCAAGTTACCAGCAGCCATTTGTGGGCCGAAGCGCGCTCTTTATACAATCTGCGACGAGGGTCCCAGTGGGGCAAGTCCGCCGTGCGAATTTTGAGGGCCACGCGTTTTTTTAGCAGGGGATTGAGTGTCTGGGGCACCAGACCCGGCCGGGCCTGATCTATGCAGATACCGAGCTGGGGTACCAGGCATGTGCAAGGGCTGTGATTGCCGACCGTCTCAGGTGATATGTTGAAGTGGGCCATGATGCTGGGGTACATCGAGATGAAGTCTATCTCAGCCACATTGGCATGCAGGCCAACCAGGGGTTGGTAGACCATGCCGCCCTGGTCGGCGCGCAACAGGTCCAGGGCGGTTTTGGGGCGTTCGGCTTGCTGCTTGTGCCAGGGGACCAGGATGCCCTGGCGCAGGGCCGTCAGAATCTGCATGGCGGAGATACCGGTGCCCGGGGAGGTGCGAGCCACGGTCTGGATTGACAGGGCGGAAACGCGGGCCAGCTCCAGCACACCGGTCAGATCGTAATCGTGGAACAACATGGCGTTGTAGCGATCAATATGACTACGCCCAAAGGTGAGCGTTTGCTGCCCGACGTGGACCACGCGACCATAGGAGAAGTAGGAACGGGCGGCGCGGTGGGCAAGGCCTCGAGTGAGATCACGATTCAGCGGCAGGGGGATCTGGCAGCGGCGGGAAAGGGCCAGCAGGTGGGGCAGCAGCCAGGTATCGCCCCAGGTAGTCAGCAGCAGATCTGGGTCGTGGCGGTTCAGAATGGCCGCCAGATTGACCAGCAGGGGGCGCTCTGGGCGGAGGGGTAGCCGATATGCGGGGCGTGGGTTTTCGAGTGTGGTGCGAATTGTCAGGCAGGCCGGTGAGGCGTGGGCCGGGTTACTGTCCAACTCCAGGGAGAGCACCCTGAGGGGCGGCATGGGTGGGTCCATGTCCCAGGGGGAATCGAGCACGGTAATGTTTTGCAGCCGCTGCCCGTCTGTTGTGATATGACAGTAAGCCAGTGGAAAGGTGTTGTAAACAGCCGCGTAGCGCAGCGAAAAGGCCAGGTCGGCATCGTAAAAGGAAAGCGTTGGGAAGCGCCGGGCGGCTTCCTGGAACAGGCGCGGTAGCAGGGCCGGCTGGAGCACGCGCACGCACAGCACTGTAACGGGCTCCTGGCAGAACAGATCGCGACGCTCCTGGCGATCCAGCTCCACCTGGGTGGGCTGCTCTACCAGGAAACGCCACAAGGCTCGTAGTTGCGAGGCGGGTCCGGCGGCATAGAAGGTGACAGGAAAATCTTGATGCAACCTGCGACGGGCGCCGTCCTTGTCTAGTAGCCAAAGCACCACCCCATCTTGGGGGTCGTCGTATACGTCCAGCAACCAGCCGGTAAATGCTTGCCCCATGCTACACTCCCTATCCCTGATGGTCCAGCAGGTCTTCGACCAGACCGCGCAGGCGCAGCACTTCTTTGTGCTCCTCCATAAGCATAGCCAGCAGGAAAGTCTCGAAAGGCAAGCTGTGGGCTGCATAGGCAGCAGCAGCCAGGTGCTGGTGTGCAGCGGCGAACAAGTCATCTAACACCAGCTGGTCGCTACGTCGCAGAGCGCGGCGGAAGCGGGCAAAGGACTGTTGTTCCTGTAAGAAGGCCTGGGTGATGGAAGGTAGTGTGCGCCCCATGGTATTTGTCTCCGTCAAGCTGAGATAGGTAAAGTGTTGCCTGATGGCTGTAATGCTGTTTAGAAAGGCAGGGTAAGCTGCGGGTCTACCGGTGGGTTGTGGGCCTGGTACAGGACCTGGTGCGCGGCGGCTTCCAGGGTCTGCACAAGGCAAGTGCGGTCCTGGACAGGCTGGGTCGCGATCTGCGCCTGAGCGCTGATGACCACCGGCGCCAGGCGGCTCAGGCGCAGCAAATGCCCCAGGCAACTTTCGAGCAGGCGTTGGCTTTCGTAGAGCTCGACATTCTCGTCGTAGAAAGTAGCCAGCAAGTCAAGGACCAGCGTGGGGTAAGGTGCTGTGGGGGTCTCGCTCAGTAAGGTCAGCACCTGGTAGCAGGTAAAGGCGCGGGCTACAGAGATACGCTTGAGCGCCTGTTCGAGTTCTTTCCCGTCCTCGCCTGCCCAGTGTCCCAGGCTGCGGGCGACAATGTAGGCGTTGAAGCTGTTGCCGCCATCCAACACCCGCAAGGGACCTCGCTGGGCCAGCCGCGCGACCAGGTCTAGCATGGGCTGCCGGGCAGCGCGACGGGCCAGCACCAGCCATAGAGAGCCTGGGGAAGGTTCGGGCAATCTGTTCATGCCCCTACCTTAGCGTAAATTGCGCTTGAAGGGTATCCCACTTAGGGGGGAAACGAGGGGGATAAATGGATTAACCCGATGGGGGATTGCGTGTTTAAGCCATAAAATGGATTAACCCAATTGGATTAACCAGAAAAATGGGTTAAACTATCGTGAGTTCAGGTTAGCAACTTCTTCTTTGTGTGGAGGTGGTTATGAAGCGAAGCTACTTGATTGCAGGTGGTTTGGCGGCTTGCGTGGCTGTAGCCGTATTGGCGTATTTTTGGGCGACAGGGTTAATGGATTCATTGTACGCTTATTCCTCACCCTTACGGGATCACGCACCTGAGCCTGGACAGGCCTTGGGTGAGCCTGTCAGTGGGCGGGTGGTGTTTGTACTGATTGATGGTTTGCGTGTAGACACCTCCCTAAAGGCGGAGGTGATGCCGTTCATGAACGAGCTGCGCCAGAGGGGCGCCTGGGGCACCATGCACAGCCGGCCTCCTTCCTATTCCACACCGGGTTATTCCGTCCTGTTTACCGGCGCCTGGCCGCAGATCAACGATGGACCGGTGATGAACCTGGATTATGAGGAAATGCCAACCTGGACGCAAGATAACCTGGTATCCGCCATCCACAGGGCAGGGTTGAAGACGGGCATAGCGGGTTATTACTGGTTTGAAAAGCTCATCCCTCAGGAAGCAGTAACAGCCGGTTTCTACACGCCCGGAGAAGACCGGCAGGCAGATCGGGAAGTGGTCGATGCGGCGCTACCCTGGATCGAAGCTGGGGAAATCCCTTTTGTCTTTGTTCATCTGGACCAGGTGGATTATGCCGGACATTACGAAGGTGGCCCGCGTGACCCGCGTTGGGACGAGGCAGCCAACCGCAGTGACGCCTTACTGCGCGAGATCGCGTCTGGATTGGATTTTGAGCGCGACACCCTGTTTGTCTGCAGCGATCATGGGCATATCGACCGGGGAGGCCATGGAGGACACGAGCGGGTTGTGCTGATGGAGCCATATGTGATGGTTGGGGCGGGTGTGAAGCCGGGGCAGTATGGCGATATTCAGATGGTAGATGTAGCGCCAACCCTGGCAGCATTGCTGGGGGCGAATATCCCGGCTGCCAGCCAGGGTCGTGTGCTGGTTGAAATGCTCGACTTCAGCTCTGACCAGCTGGCGGCGATTCAGGCTGCCCTGGAGATCCAGCAACGCCGGCTGTTGGGATCGTTCCAGGCCGGTACAGGATTGGTCGTTCCAGTGCCAGAAGGCAGCGACGTGGTCGCTACGCACCAGTCTGCACTCGAAACAGGCTACCGGTTGCTGGCAAATGCCGAAAAAGGAAGCCGTTCGATCTCATCTTTGATCCTGGTCTTTTTACCGGCTTCTTTGTTGTACCGCAAACGGGGGCGCGCAATCGGATTACTGTTGGGGGCGGCTGTAATCTACGTAGCCTTGTTCAACCTGCGCTATGCAGTCATTGACGGGTTTACCTATTCCCTCAGCTCAGTGATCGGCGCAAACGAGCTGATCCTGTACACCGCAGTGACGGCAGCCGCGGCTCTGGTGATCGCCTGGATTGCTGGTATGATCGCTCTCAAGGCTTTCAGCGAGGGGGCCAGACATGCAGCAGAGATGAGCCTGGCGGTGGTGTGGATGGTGATATTCGTATTGGCTCTGCCGGTTCTGTATAACTTCAGTGTCAACGGCATAATGGTTGATCAGACCCTGCCAGATTTTGGTCCATCTTTCCTTGGCTTTCAATCTCTGGTACAACTACTCTTTGTGGGATTGTTGGGGTTGCCGTTGACCGGCCTGGCGGCTCTGGTGGGGGCCTGGCAATCAAAAAAGTGATCCAGGAGCGCATTTTGGTTAGCAGCTAGCCTAAACCTCAGTCGCCTGCCCGGCGCAGGTAGGCGATTCCCTGGCTCAGGGCGAAGACGGCCAGCAGCGCTAAAAACACTACCAGGCCAAAGGTGAATTGGAGCTGGATCAAATTAGTGGTCCCAAACAGAGCCAACCCTAGCAGGCCTACCCACGCCAACCGTAGCAGGTGCGCCTTGATAAGCCCAGCCTGGTCGATTACCAGTCCGGCCTTATGAAGACGCCGGGCAAAATATTCCAAGTCCCAGGCTGCCAGGGCAGACAAAGTTGCACCGACAAGCCAGGCGGGTTGGAGTTCTAAATAGAATCCAACTGCTGCCCCACCTATGTAAAGCGCCAGCAGGAGGGGTGCAAGCCATCCCCAACCTTTTCGTAAGAACAGCAAACTCAGGGATACCAGACCAAGCGAAATCAAGCTGACCGGTTGATAATCCGCCAACCAGTAAGCGCCAGCCAAAAGTCCGGCTGCTGCAAGGATAAAGAAACGAGCAAGCAGAGCTGGCAATTTCATGGTAAACCCCGAATGATAGCCTGGGTCCTGGACAGGTGAAACTCGGCTAGTTTCACAGCCTGGTCAAACGGGATGGTTACGTCCCAATCCATGACTTGCACGCCGGCGTGCATTAAGTTTGAAATCAGGAGCGATCTCTCCAGGGCAGCCAGACGAAAGGCCAGCTCGTTTGGGCCGTGTTTGGTGGGGGCAAGCCTCTCGTAGGCCACCGGATCGGCGCTGACCACCAGGACCTGGTAGCCGCGCGCCCGTAAATGAACCAAGATCGAGAGGTCGTCCACCACCAATGGGCTGAGCAGAATTAGCTGGGAACGGGCCGGGAAAGCGCGCCTGGGCAGATATTCCAAGTTGCTGAAGATTGAGCTGTCTCCGACGCGGGCGCGCGCCAGGGCTCGGAAAATGCGCTCGCGTTGGATCTTGCCGTACCCAGGGTAGGTCCAATCCAGGTACGCCCCGTAGACCAGCAGACCTACCCGGTTGCCGTCGCGTAACAAAGCCTCGGACAGTGCGGCTGCGGCAGCAACCTGGTATTCAAAAATGGCGCCCTGGACTCCGTATGCGCCTTTTGGCAGGTGTACGTTTGTGCGCAGGCGCGCATCCAAGACAATACCTACATCTGCTACCCGTTCCTGTTCGAAGTCATTGCTGAAAAGGGACTCCTGGTGGCGGGCGCTGGTGCGCCAGTTGATGCGCCGGATTGGATCGCCAGGTTGGTACTGGCGCACGCCGAAAAAATCAACCCCTGAGCCGCCTTGCCTGGCAGGGATGAGGCCTGAGTAGACCCGGGTTTGGCGGGGACGGATGGGAAAACGTTTCAATTGCGGAGCTTTCGGTAAAACCTGTACCTGCCCGGGGGCAAGCGCATTTGCGCGGCGTTGGAAAACCCCCAGATGGTCTGCAGCAGAGGCTTGCAGGCCGGGAAAGGAGAAAAGCCCCCGCCCAGCCTGGGCCGTGTAATGGATCTCCATGACAGCGCCAGCTGGGAGGGTTGTCAGCACGCTGTTGGCCCCATCGATCACGGATAGGCCATATGGCAGCGGGTCCTCCAGGAAAATCTCCTCTAGAGCTGGTCCCAGATTGGTGATGGTGAGGTGGATGAAGATTGGATCACCGGGAGATACACGGTCGGGGGCGGTGGCGCGGATGACCTGTAAGTTGAGGGGTTGGGGACCAAAGAGCAGCCCAGAGGCCAGGTACACGACCAACAGCAAGGCCAGGGCCAGCATTCCTCCAGTGCGGGTAGCCAAACCTACCAGCAATAGCCCATATCCAAGAGCACCCAGCAGCAATATGCGGTTCATTTTCTAAGCCTGGTCGATCACCGGTACAGGCACGTTTTGGATTAAGGCGGTTAATATATCCGTGACCGCCTGCCTTTTCATCCAGAATTCTGGTTCCAAGATCAAGCGATGGGAGAGCGCCGGCAGGTAGTAATCTTTCACATCATCTGGGATCGTGAAGCGGCGTCCATCCAAAGCAGCATTGGCGCGGGCCAGTTTGAGCAAAGCCAGGGAGCCGCGCGGGCTGGCGCCAACCGCCACGCGCTTGTCGATACGAGTGGCGTGTACGAGAGAGGCGATATAGCGCTCAACATCCGGGTCGACAAAGATGGTTTCAACAGTTTTGCGCATATCCAACAATATCTGCGGGCTGGCAACCTGCTGAATGTGTACTTCTTCTTGCTGGCGCTCGCGGCGGCGCCGCAGGATCTCCTGCTCCTGCTCCAGATCCGGGTAGCCTACCGACAACTTCAGCAGAAAGCGATCCAGCTGGGCTTCTGGCAGGGGAAAGGTGCCCTCGTATTCGATCGGGTTTTGGGTGGCTACGACGATGAAAGGCTCGCTCAATTTCATTGTCTCCCCCTCCAGCGTCACCTGGACCTCCTGCATGGCTTCCAGCAAGGCCGATTGAGTCTTGGGAGAGGCGCGGTTGATCTCATCCGCCAGGATGATATTGGCAAACAGCGGCCCCTTGCGCAGCTCGAAGCGGTTTTGGTTGCGGTCAAAAACATAGCTGCCGGTGATGTCACCTGGTAGCAAATCTGGGGTAAACTGGATGCGTTTGAAGTCCAGGCCTAAAGCGGTCGCCAGGCTTTTGGCCAGGATGGTTTTGCCTAAGCCAGGGTAGTCCTCAATGAGGATATGCCCTCCAGCCAGCACGGCTGCCATGATCTGCTTAAGTAATGCGCTTTTACCGACGATAGCCCGTTCGACCTCAGCAATGATGCGTTGGCAGTGGTCTGCCACGATTTGAATATCTGTATCTGTGTTCACAAAGACCTCCCCATGCTCAGCGTTCAAACTCGGTTTCCAGAAACACGATGATCTCTTCAGGATCAAGCTCCAATGGGGAACTTGTTCCCGGTTTGATCAGTTTAGGCTTCATTTCAATGTATTGGCTATAGGAGCTCGGCAGGCTGCCAGCAAGCAGGTAAGCCTGGATATGCACCGGCAAGTTCAGCCGATCGGCAATCAATTCAGCGCGCGCTCCTGCTGGCGTCAGCCGGTCTCGGTTGGCAATGCCGGTCAAGGCCAGGGTGCTGATCTCTCGGGCGAGCTGCCATTTGAAATAGTCGCCCTGATTTTTCTTATTCATCCAGCGCATCCAGGCTTGCGGGCGACTGGGGATTTGACCGTTGGTTTCGCTGTTGGTGGATGACGGCTTTTTTTCCCTGCTCAGGCTGCTCAGAGCTACCAGGAGAAGCAAAGCCAGGCAGATGCCCCACCAGACTGCGCCCGGAACGCCCTCGTAGATCAAACGGAGAGACCAGTACAGGTATACCAGCGGGTAAAGCAGCGCCTGGCGGACAAAATCTTGGATCAGGTAAGCCAACAGTGCACCTACAAGCATGACCGCGCTGATGAGGATGATTTTCTTGCTCACCTGAGGGCCACCTTTGCCGAGGCAATGGCGGACAGACAAGCCCAGGCGGTGTGTTCGTCCTGCCGGTCTGGCGCGCCTGACCCGTAGCGCGCCTTTTCAAAGAGGCGGGTGAGCTGGGTTACGGGTTCGAGGGGGAGACCCAGGCGGGTGAGATGCTCTTCAAATTCACGAGCGGTCATGTTATCCGAACGGTAAATACCGTGCTCGCGGTTTAATACTGTGCACATTTCATAATAGCAATGAATGATGGTGTTCTTGAAATCTGCGCCAGAGCGGAGCTCCTCTAGAGCAGACTGAGCTTCACTGGACAGTAATTCCAGCGTATCAGGGCGGCGTTGCGAGCGCCGCCAGATCAACCAGCCTACCATGATGACTAAAGCTGCCAGGGCCAGGCTGACAGCAAAGGATACCCAAGGGGGCAGGTTGGCGGCGATTTCTTCGGCTGGCAAGATCAGAAATTCACCGCGATTGCCCGCTTCGGGCGCTTCCTGCTCGAGATTCAGACGCCCGCCCAAACGGGTGGAAATGATATAGACAGCAAAGATGACGAAGAACAGGCGCAAAAAACGCTGGATGACACGCCGGCGGGCTTCAGGGGAGAGGATAAAATGGACGATGGAAATCAGCAACGCCACCAGTAAGACCAAAGAAAAGATCACATTGGCGGCGCTGACTGGTTCATTAATAATGTCAAATATCGATTGGGGTGTTTCTGCCCCACCTTCTTGCGGAGCGATGGAGCGGAAGTCCGAACGGGCTAATTCAAGCTCGGCAATGCCAGATGCCAGGAGCACAATGGCCAAAACGGCGATAGCTGTGAATGATAAAAGGAAAAGTTTCTTGCGTCTGGTCATGCAGAAATATCATACCGCAGAATTTGATGGGTCAAACAAAGAAAATGTGGAGTAGGACCGTATTCTACCGCAGAATGGCCGGCAGGTAAGTCTTGTTGTAGATCGAAACTGTCGTCAGGGTCGCCGTACTGGATATGGAATTATATGTTTGGGATATGGCTGAAACGGTTAACACGAGTCTTTCGTATTCCAGCGAGCGCGCTGGAATAGTGACAAATACATTAACTTCCGCAGCTTCTCCACTTGCCAGCGCAACGCTGTTTTCTGATAGCTCAGCATCCCATGGATCGACAAGGCCAGAAAGAGTCAGGTTATAAATGTCAAAATAGTTTCCCGTGTTGGTAATGGTCAAGCTATATTCAAACACCGTGCCTACCAAGCTGGAGCTTTCATGGCTGGCGGGCAACAAGCTTACTTCATATCCCTCCGCTGCCTCCGCGCACTTCGTGATGATGGTGGCGCTGGCGGTTTTAGATGGCGTTGTTGCAGATGTGACTGTGAGCGTGATGGTATCTGTATCGCCTAATTGTGCATCAGTAGAAACGATGACCGGTACCAAAATCTGAGCAGTGTTACCTTCTTCCAGGGTGATACTGCTCACCGGCAGGGCGGCGCCCCAACCTGAAGGGGAGTCCGATAATACCAGGTTGAAGGTGTCTGTAGAGTCGCCAGTGTTGATGATGGTAAAGGTGTACTCGACCAGCGCTTCCTGCAATCCATAACTTTCCCGGCTGGCAGGCGAAAGCCCTACGCCGCTAGCCAATGATTGTAAAGCCTGGTAAGCGTTCAAGCGCCCGGCGCCGTAGTAGATGTCCCAACCAGGAACGCCTAAATCGTCTGCACTGGCTGTGAGGATACCACGTAAGACTTCTACTTTTTTGTTTGGAAACATGGAGCGCAGCAGACCAATCACACCGGAGACATGGGGGGCAGCCATCGAAGTACCATACATATAAGCATAACGGTTGAGAATATAGGCGCTTAATATTTGAGTGCCAGGCGCAACCAGGTCGATATCCTCACCGTAATTGGAAGGTTCCCAGCGCAGGTCATATTTATCGCTGGCGCCCACTGCGATGGTTTCCGGATACGCGGCGGGATAAAAAGGCTCAGCACTGCCAAAGTTACCCATGGCAGCCACTACAGGAATTTCCCTTGAATAAGCATACCTGACAGCTGAAAGTAGCGCTTCAGTGCCTGAAGAACCCCCAAGACTCAGATTGATTACATGCGCGCCATGGTCGACTGCATAGCGGATTGCTGTCGCTACATCGGAGGTGCTGCCGCCCTCCGTGCCCAGCGCTTTGATGGGCATGAGCTTGCATTCCCAACACACCCCGGCAACACCAATATTGTCATTGTCTGTCGCGGCGGCCGCGATACCGGCTACATGGATTCCGTGACCGTCGTCGTCCGCGGGGATGTCGTTGTCGTCAATGATGTTGTAGCCGGGGACAAGCTTGGCTACCAGGTCAGGGTGGGTCAGGTCCACGCCGGTGTCTACAATGGCAATCACAATGTCCGGGCTGCCTTTGGCGATCTGCCAGGCCTCCGGAAGGTCGATGTCAGCGTCTATCAGACCAGCCTCTCCCAGGATCAACTGACCGGTGTTCTCGAAACCCCACTGCTGGTTGAAGCCGGTGTCGTTGGGAATGACAGCAGTTCTCAGTATATAATCCGGTTCGGCTACCTCGACTGCCGGGTCGGCAGATAAGGATGCAACGGCTGTAAGGACATCGATCTCGTTTGCCAGCTCGAGCAGGTAGATGTACTCTAGGCCATTTTCTCTTGCCGATCTGGGGTCGGAGAATGGTCCAGGGAAAAGGGGGCGGGCGGAAGCGATCTCGGGACGGGCTAAGATGCCTTCCAGGTTGAAAGCGAGAGCTGTCTGGAGACCAGTAACCGAGTTCTGCTCCCCACTAAGCTTGACCAGAATCCTGCCTGGTATAAAATCTGTGCTCAGATGGGCAACAGGACGCACTGCCGTGACCTGGGTTGGGGGCATGGTGGCGCCAAACAGGAGGGACAGAGCCAACAACAAGCGGATGATCACGGCAAGGGGAGCAGGGATGAGGCCCCGAGATCCAACCTCTTGTTCAGGGACGGTATGAACGTTGGCAGACCGACCGCAATGGTAATGGTCCTGCTGCGGGTGCTACCGGCGTTGCTGGCGCTAACGCGCACCGTTTTCAACCCTGGCGTCGTCCAGGTATAGGTAATCTGGTTGGTGGTGCTGCTGGTGGTGGCAGTCCGCAGGGTTTGGCCGGTGGCAGTCCAGGTATAGGTGATGGGTGTGCCAGCATTGGAAGGGCTCACCCGGGCAGTGAAGGTGGCTGCAACGCCGGGTTTGACAGTGTACGGCCCGCGCAGTGAAACCGAGGTAATCGCGTTGATCTGCTGTAAAGCTTTGTAAGCGTTCAAGCGCCCGGCGCCGTAGTAGATATCCCAGCCGCTCGCACCTAAATCGTCTGCACTGGCTCTCAAGATGGAGCGCAACTCTTCCACTGTTTTGGATGGAGACATTGAGCGCATCAAACCCAGGACGCCGGCAACATGCGGGGTTGCCATGGAGGTGCCCGACATATAACCGTAGTAATAGTTTGGTGATTGGAATGGAATTGTACTTATAATCTCGCTCCCTGGCGCTACCAAATCGATATGATCGCCATAGCTAGAGTAAAATGCGCGCAGGTCAAATTTATCTGTGGCGCCGACAGCAATGGTTTCTGGGTAAGCGGCTGGATAATAGATTCTATTTGGATATGTTTCTGCCTCATTCATCATGGCAGCCACGACCGGGATATTTTTGAGATATGCGTATCTGATGGCTGACAGCAATGTGTCACTGGGCTCCGATCCGCCCAAGCTAAGGTTGATCACGTGTGCGCCATGGTCGGCGGCGTAGCGGATTGCATCAGCAACGTTTTCAACCGTGCCACTATTGGTCCCCAAAGCCTTTAGAGGCATAATTTTGCATTCCCAGCACACCCCCACTACGCCGGTGGTATTGTTGGTTGCCGCGGCTGAGATTCCGGCGACATGAGTGCCGTGACCGTTCAGGTCTTGAGGATTGTCGTTGCGATCAGGAAAATTGTAGCCAGGCACGAGCTTGGAAACCAAGTCGGGGTGGGTCAGACCACCCCCGGTATCCACAATGGCAATAATGATATCCTGGCTGCCTTTGGTGATGTCTAAAGCTTCGGGCAGATCGATATCAGCATCAACTTTACCTGAGATCCCCAGGATTTGTTGTCCGGTATTGTGCAACCCCCATTGAAGGGGGAAATTTAAGTCATTCGGTTGGACCGCCGTGCTGAGAATATAATCCGGTTCGGCGTATTCAATGGCAGGGTCTGCCGCTAAGGCGTCCATGACAGCGAAGAGGTCCAACCCTTCCCTCAATTCAAGCAGGTAGACCCGGTCCAGTCCAAGCTCATTGGCCAGGTCTGGATCTGAGAAGGGACCAGCAAAGACCGGCCGAGCAGAGGCAACCTCGGCGCGGGCTTGGAGCTGGTCCACTGCAGAAGCAGATGCAGTCTGGAACTTAACCCCCTGCGCTTCTCCCCCTCTGAGTTTGACAATAAGCCTGCCAGGTGCGAATTCGGAAACTGGCTGCGGGTCTGGGCTTGTAGCTGCAACCGCTGCTGGTGGTCCAGCAACGCCAGCCAGGAGCATTATGATAAAAATCAGGTGGATTATAGTTTGAGAACGGTGAGATTTAATTTGATTCCAAATTAATTGCATTGTTCAGCCTTGTCAGGTTAGATGTGCATAATGGGCAATAGCCAAGCCTATTTGCATTATACTAGCTTAGCGCTGATAAGTGCGTTAACAGAGTTGATAAGAATCATCGAGGAAGATGGCGTAAGGGCATCCGGTCGTTTTCCTGGTCTTGGATGGTGTAAGTGAAAGAAAAACCTACTGGTTTAATCGGTGTGGATATCGGGACGACACATTGTAAAGCCTCCCTATTTGTGGAGCAAGGTGGGTTGTTGCAGCTGGCGGCAAGCTCTAGCAAGCCGAGTGGGGTAAGGCATGCTCCGGCTGGATATGCCTATTATGATCCCGAGCAATTGTTCGGCACAGTTGCGGCTTGTATTCGAGAGGTGCAGGCCGCGGCTGCGGATGCGCTCCCGCTGGCAGTGGGGATTGCCAGCATGGCCGAAAGCGGTTTGCTGATGGATAGGGAGAGCGGCAGCCATTTATCGCCGGTGTTGCCCTGGTTCGACCAGACTGCTGCGCCTCAGGCGGCTGAACTGGGCTATCACGGAGACCCGGATCAACGCAAGCGGGGCTTTCTACGCTCGGGAATCTACCCCAGCTTCAAATGCAGCCTGGCGAAAATCCTGTGGTGGCTGGAAGAGCAAAAGATGGATATTGGCAATCTGGTGTGGTTACCAGTAGCTGCTTATATCGCCTTTCGCTTGAGCGGCGAAATGGCGTGCGAGCCTTCATTGGCCGGGCGGACGTATGCCTTTGACATCAACCGGCGGGTATGGGATGAAGAATGGTTGCAAAAGTGGGGCTTAGCTACGAAAAATTTCCCACCGATCTTGGAATCCGGAGAATTGGTGGGCGGTTGCCTGGGGGATAACCAGGCCGGTTTACCGCCCGGGACTCCAGTGTGCCTGGCGGGGCACGACCACGTTTGCGCTGCATTCGCGGTGGGGGCGGTCCGTCCGGGGATGGCTTTTGATTCAATGGGCACGGCAGAGTCCCTCATGGGAGCATATCAGGCCGGAGAGATGGGCGAGGCGGAGTACCGCTCAGGGTTATCATATGGCTGTCATGTGGCGCAGGGACGCAATTATTGGATGGGTGGGCTGTCGGCTTCAGGTGGCTCGTTGGAATGGTTGCGCGGTTTACTGGGGAAACCACCATTATCTTATGATGATCTGGATGCGCTGGTTGAGCAGGCAGGCGCAGACCCGAGCGGGATATTGTATTTCCCTTACCTGAGCGGCAGCGGCTCGCCACACTCTGACCCACAAGCGCGAGGGGCTTTTGTGGGACTCAGGGCATCCCACCAGCGCGCAGATCTGGTCAAGGCCTTGTTGGAGGGGACTGCTTATGAGCTGGAGTTCATCCGCCAGGCAGCAGAAGGGGCAGCGGGCGGCAGGATCGGGCATATCCTGGCGGCAGGCGGAGGTACCCGGAACCGGCGCTGGCTGCAAATCAAAGCCGATGTATCCGGCTGCACACTGGAGGCTTTGGAAATGACGGAGGTTGTTACCCTGGGAGCAGCACTGTTGAGCGGGATGGGCAGCGGTAGATTTGCCAATGAGGCAGAGGCGTTGGCAGCCCGGCCAGAATTGGGGGGAGAAAGCATTTATCCAAATATGAAAAAGCACGCGCTTTACCAGGAAATCTACCAGGGAGGTTTCCTGCCATTGCAAGAACCGTTACGCGAGCTATCGCGAGAATGCCAGCGTCTGTCAGGGTTTAATGGGTAGAATCTAGGGCTGCTGAAAGCGACGCAGATGCTCCTCCCAACCAGAGGCCACGCGCGCCTCAGGAGAGCGAGCGCCCAGCCGTAAGCCAAAAATACCGCCGAGAGAGCGTAGGAGGGACTGAGCCCGGTCTATATCATTTCGGTTGGCAGAAGCAATCAAGATACGCTCTGCCAGCTCTCCTAAAGAGCGCATAGCCAGGTGGGTGTTCAGATCATCGTCCATAGCTTCTAAAAAGGCGCTCTGGCAAGCGTTCAAATCCAAGGAGTTACCTTGTCCTGACCTGGCGTTTACAGCTGCCAGGAGTTTCTTTTCCAATTGGGCAGCATCTTTTAGCTCAGCCTCATTATGCGACCAGACCTGGCGATAGTGATGAAGGCCTAGATAGATGCGGATGGCGTCGGCGGACCATTCCTTCAGCAGATCACGCACCATCACCAGATTACCCAGGGACTTGCTCATCTTTTCCCCTTCATGGTGGACCATGGCAATATGCACCCAATAGCGCACAAAAGGACGCTCGCGCGTGATGGGCTCAACTTGAGCGATGCCACATTCGTGATGGGGAAACAGAAGATCTCCGCCGCCCATGTGGATATCAATTGACTTAGCCAGCAAGGAGGTGGACATGGCAGAGCATTCGATATGCCAACCGGGGCGTCCCGGACCCCATGGACTTTCCCAGGCCGGCTCGCCAGGGGCCTGGGCCTGCCATAAGACAAAGTCCAGAGGCGATTTCTTGTTCGGATCATCAGGCCGGTTGCCGCGCTCGTTGGCGATGGGCAGCATTTCCTGGCGGGTCAGGCGGCTGAGCTTGCCGAATTCAGGCCAGGATTGCTGGTTGAAATACACGCTGCCGCCCGCTTCGTATGCAATACCAGCCCGCAAAAGGCTTTTCACCATCTCGATGATCTCCTCGATCACATCGGTGGCACGTGGATAGGCGTCTGGTGGGCGGATATTTAGCGCCAGCATATCGTTAATGAAATGGCGAGTCCAGCGGTTCCCCAAAGCTCGCCAGTCTTCTTTTGCTTCTTTGGCTTTACGCAAAATATCATCATCAATATCGGTGACATTTTGTACAAAGCGCACCGGGTACCCTTTGAATTCCAGATAGCGGACAAGGATGTCGGCATTCGTATAGGTGAAGGCATGACCCAGATGGGTGGTGTCGTAGGGAGTAATACCACAAATATAGACAGTAACAGTTTTCTCCTGGGGAGAAAACTTCTCGATCTTCCGGTTGAGCGTGTTGAAGAGTCTCATCGTTGTGCTCTATATGGCTGACTTGAGCCACAGGTAATCATAAGCGCCCAATGTGAGCGGGCAGGCTTCTTCTCCCATTCTATAGAGAGAACGGCAGGAAAGGATATCTATGACCTCTTTGCCAACCCATCCTGGGGGAGAAAAGAGGAAACTTTGGGCGGAGCCACTGAGATTGTGTAAGGCAATCACGGATTCTCCATCCTGCTCACGCTGGATAGCATAGATGCCTTTGTTCTCTACCGGTAAGATGGAAAAAGACCCGCTGGAGAAGACCGGGTTCTCCTTACGCACGTAAATCATGCGGCGGATGGTATGCCAAAGCGAGCGGGGGTCGGAGCGCTGTGTAGAAAGCTGGACACGCTTCGGATGGTAGAGTTCATCATCGATCAAAGGAGCGTACAACCGGTCAGCGGGCGCCTCCGAAAAGCCTGCAGCAGGTCCTGCATCCCACTGCATGGGAGTGCGCACGCCATCGCGGTCATCCAGCCAGATATTATCGCCCATGCCGATCTCGTCGCCGTAGTAGAGGATCGGCGATCCCGGCAGGGTGAAAAGGATTGAATTCAATAGCTCGATCTTCAGGCGGTCTCCACCCATCAGGGGCGCCAGGCGGCGGCGGATGCCGAAATTAAGGCGCATGCGGGGGTCAGGGGCATAAAAGTCCCACATGAACTGACGTTCTTCTGGGGTGACCATCTCCAATGTGAGCTCGTCATGGTTACGAAGGAAGGTCGCCCATTGGTTGTTTTGGCTGATGTCAGGGGTGGCGTTGAGGATCTCAACCAGAGGAGTGCGATCGCCTAAAGCCAGCGACATATAAATGCGGGGCATGACTGGGAAATGAAAGGCCATGTGAAACTCGTCATCATCCCCAAAATAATCGATCACGTCTTGGGGCCACTGGTTGGCCTCACAAAGCAGGATGCGGTCCGGATAATTTTCATCAATAAACTTGCGCATGCGCTTAAGGTAAGTGTGCGTTTCAGGCAGATTCTCGCAATTGGTGCCGGGGCGTTCGAAGAGGTAGGGGACAGCGTCCGCCCGAAATCCATCCACGCCCAGGTCTAGCCAGAACTTCATCACTTTCAACATTTCCTCTTGAACAGCAGGGTTGTCATAATTGAGATCCGGTTGGGAGGAGTAAAAGCGGTGCCAGAAATATTGACCAGCAACCTCGTCCCAGGTCCAGTTTGATTTTTCTGTGTCCAGGAAGATGATGCGCGCCTGGGAAAACTTCTCGTCTGTGTCGCTCCAGACATAGTAATCACGGTAGGGCGAGTTGGGATCTGAACGAGCAGCCTGGAACCAGGGATGCTGGTCGGAGGTGTGGTTGACAACCAGGTCGGTAATCAGGCGCAGCCCGCGGGCATGGGCTTCGTCCAGGAGGGTTTTGAAATCCTGCAGGTCACCAAAGTCGGGGTGGATATTGTAATAGTCGGCGATGTCATAACCATCGTCGAGTAGTGGAGATGGGAAGATAGGCAGCAACCAGATGCAATCTACCCCTAAATCCTGGATATAATCCAGTTTTTCGATCAAGCCGCGCAGGTCGCCATGACCGTCAGCATTGCTATCGCGATAGGCCCGCACGTAGACCTCGTAGAAGATAGCGTTCTTAAACCAGGGAAGTCCTTTAACGCTCATAACCCTCCTCGCAATAATGATATTCGTTTCTTGAAACCGTCCAAATTATACCGGAAGATGGGGAGAAAACAATCGCCACAGAGGGCGCTAAATGGAGGTTATGAATTATAGATTGAGATCAGGGATAAAAGTCACGTGACTTAAAGAGAAGATTTTGTCACAATAATTAAGCGGATTAGATTTTATAGAAGGAAAGAATGATGAGCGAGCAAAAATTTCTTTATCTTTCGCGGGCCGATGTAGAAGCGGTGGCGTTGGATATGGGCAGCATTATTGGTTTGCTGGAAGCAGCTTTCCGAGAGAAAGCTGCCGGGCGAGTGGAGATGCCACCTAAGCCAGGCATCCATACCATGCCGGATGCCTTTATCCATGCTATGCCAGCTTATATCCCCTCCTTACGCTCAGCCGGGATCAAGTGGGTGAGCGGCTATCCGGATAATTTCAAGAGGGGTCTGCCCTATATCAGCGGATTGCTGATTCTGAATGATGTTGAGACAGGTCTGCCCTATGCAGTGATGGATTGCGTATGGATCACGGCATACCGCACAGGCGCGGCCTCGGCATTGGCAGCCAAATACTTGGCCCGACCGGAGAGCAAAACTGCTGGTATTTTGGCTTGTGGTGTGCAAGGACGCACGAACCTGATCGCGCTGGCGACTCTATTTCCTCTAAAACGGGTGTATGCTTATGATATTCTTGCAGATGTAAAGAAGCGTTACGTTGAGGAGATGAGCGTCAAATTGGGTTTAGAGATCGTTGGGGTGGATGAGCCACGCCAGGCGGTGGAGCAAAGCGATCTGGTGGTGACCTCCGGACCGATTATGAAACAGCCGCGGCCTACCATTGAAAAAGATTGGCTACGACCGGGGGCTTTCGCCAGCGCAGTGGATTTCGACAGCTACTGGCACCCCGAAGCAATGGCGCAGATGGACCGCATTAGCACTGATGACCACGCTCAATTTCAATATTATAAAACGGTGGGATATTTACAGCACACGCCCCAGCCTTACGCGGACCTGGGCGAGCTGGTGAGTGGGCTAAAGCCAGGACGTGAGCAGGAGGCCGAGCGGACCATGGCAATCAACCTGGGTCTGGCCCTGGACGACATGGCGGTAGCGCCAGAGATCTACCGGAAGGCCAAGGAGAAGGGGATTGGCACATGGCTGCCACTGTAGAGGCGGAATTATATGACACTTGGCTTCTGCGATCGGGATATCTATCAATTGACCTGGTCGATGAAATATGCCAAAAAGTAAGGGAGTAAATTGTTTTGGCATTCCATGGAGGAGGTGGTTTAATAATCCTAGAATAACTCAGCAAAATATTCCAATTTGAGATAAGAAAAGGAGATTGGCAGAAGTGAAAAACGTTTGGGTGCCGCCAAACGATTGGATCAAGATCAAGACCATTGAAGCCCACGCAGCAGGGGAACCCTTACGGGTAATCGTTGATGGTTTTCCGGACATCCCAGGGAACACAATTTTAGAAAGGAGGCGATTTCTAAAAAATAACTTGGATTACCTGCGTACCGCCCTGGTTTGGGAACCACGCGGCCATGCAGATATGTATGGGGCGATCATTACTGAGCCAGTCCATGCAGGAAGCGATGTTGGGGTAATCTTTCTCCACAATGAAGGGTACAGTACCATGTGCGGTCATGGCGTGATCGCATTAGTTACCGTCCTGCTGGAGACCGGGATGGTGAAAAAAGACGGTGATCGACCCACTATTAAGCTGGATACCCCCGCAGGAATGGTGACCGCAACTGCTCGCAGAGAAGGCGACAAAATCAAAGAGGTCTCTTTTCAGAACGTCCCCTCTTTTGTTTACCTATCCAACCAAACAGTAGATGTTCCCATGTTGGGAAAAATCCGGTATGACGTTGCCTTTGGGGGTGCTTTCTATGCTTTTGTCGATGCAGAGGAAATTCACGCCGGCCTGGACAGAAATGATTTTCGCCAATTAATTGACCTGGGTATCGGGATCAAGAAATCTGTGATGGAATCCACGCCGATCAAACATCCTTTTGAAGATGACTTGAGCTTTCTGTATGGCACTATATTTGTTGGAAAACCCCATTCTCCAGAACATCACAGCAGAAATGTGTGTATTTTTGCAGATGGAGAAGTAGATCGTTCCCCTACAGGGACAGGTGTCAGCGCCCGTGCAGCCATTCATTATTTCAAAAATGAACTTTCCATAAATGAATCTTTCACGGTGGAAAGTATCATTGGCACATGCTTTATAGGGAAAGTCTTAGAAACAAAAACATATGGGGGTTATGAAGCGGTCGTGCCTGAAGTAACGGGCTCTGCCAGTATTGTAGGGATGAGTGAGTGGCTTTTGGACCCACAGGATCCCTTAAAGGACGGGTTCATTCTTCGCTAAAACTTTGAAGAACACAAATTTAAGGACGCAACTAGAAAAATATAAGAAGGAGAAGATCATGAAGAAGTTTAGATTGTTGTTTGTCATCGCAGTTTCACTGTCGCTCATCCTTTCCAGCTGTGCCCAGTCTGGCGATTCGACAGAAACGATCCAGATTGGCCTGCAGGCCCCTCTGACCGGGGATTTTGCGGCTGAGGGCCAATGGGCGAAACAAAGTGTAGAGGTTGCTGCCGAATTGATTAACCAAAAAGGAGGCGTGTTAGGGAAGAACGTCGAGATTGTGGTCGTAGATGACGCTTCTAACCCCAAGGACAGTGCTCTGGCTGCCCAAAAAGTGATCGCACAGGGGCTTACACAAGTGATTGCATCTTATGGCTCCTCCGTCACTGCCCCCGCAGCTGACCTTTATGATGCCAACAAAGTCGTATCGGTCGGCTACGGCTGTACTGCAGTCCGGCTGACAATGGATAAACAACGCCCCTATTTCTTCCGTACCGCTGGACGTGATGACACACAATCCGAGTTTTTCGTCAAATACGCGACTGAAGTGCTTAATGCCAAACGGATTGCCATCATGCACGACAACCAGGACTACGGCAAGGGTGTCGCTGATGATGCAATGAAATTCATGCAGCCTTTCATCGACTCCGGAGAGGTCGAGATCGTGTACTTCGATGCCATCACCCCGGGTGAGAGCGATTACTCTGCTGTTGTAAGCCAAATTAAAGAGCTCAATCCTGATGTGTGGTTCTTCACTGCCTATTATCCCGAAGCGGCCCTGTTACTCAAACAAGCTCGTGAAGCCGGCTTAACAACCACTTTCGTAGGAAACAACTCGGTTCCTACCCCTGAATTTGAAAAAATTGCCGGGGCGAGTGTCATCAATGCATCGATCCACCTGAATGAACCGATGCCGCAATTCCTAGGCTATCCCGAGTCCAAAGAGTTCCTGGATGCATACCAGGCGAAGTATAACGAACTACCTGGTTCGATTTGGGCAGTTTATGCTGCGGATGCTCTAAATGCTCTCGTAGCCGCTATTGAGAAGGCCGGCAGCACGGACCCAGATCAGGTTGCCAGCACCATGCGCACCATGACGGACGCCAAAGGAATCACCGGCCCATTGCTGTTTACGGATCGCGGTGATCGAAAAGACATTCCATATTACGCTTATGTCTATAACGCCCAAGGCGTGTTAGAGCTGTCCTATCCCAAATAAACTCTACTATACGATAAGACTACGTTGAACCGTAGGGAGCACTCTCTTTCATCTTGACGCTCAAGTTTGAGAGTGCTCCCTATCAGAGTAGAGAAGCTCTAGTCGCGAAAGCAAACCGCTAAAAGTAATTTTACGAACTCATGAGTAAATCCGGCGATTTGCTCCATTGATTGGCCAATTGAAGCTAGATCTTTGTTAAATTATTTTTGGCCAATCAGCGCAGTAGGTGATTGAATGTTCTTTATCAAGCAGGGTCGATGTTTTGTCAGCTTGCGAGAACAAAGAGGAGATTCCCTGTGAATATGCTTGTTGAGCAGTTAATCAATGGTTTGACGATCGGTTCTTTCTATGCCCTGGTTGCAATTGGGTATTCAATGGTATACGGGGTCATGAAATTAATCAATTTTGCTCATGGTGATCTGTTTACCTTGGGCAGTTATTTGGGATATACGCTCCTGGTCATCGGTTCGGGTTGGGTAACGAATACGTTTGGCATTTGGGGCGGCGTGATTGTTGCGACCATGGGCGCCATGCTAGGGGTTGGTACCGCTGGCCTGTTGCTTGAACGGGCCGCCTACTCCCCTGTTTATAAGGCAGGTCGTTTGCCGCTGGTTGTCTCAGCCCTGGGAGCATCTATCTTTATCTCGAACGGAATTATGGCAGTTTGGGGTCCACGTTTCCAGGCATATCCCCTAGCCAGCATTCCAACTGGAAGTATTGTTTTATTTGGCGATTTTAGGATGACTGTGTTAAAGCTTGTCACCATTTTGGTTTCGTTGAGCTTGATGGCAATGGTCTATTTTATTATTGAAAAAACCTTATTTGGCGCGGCAGTCCGAGCTTCAGCCTTAGATCGTGAAACAGCCACGCTGATGGGAATCGATTTTAGAAAGATTATTTTATTCGTCTTTTTTGTTGGACCAGCGCTGGGTGGTCTGGCAGGGGTTTTCGCCGGCTTGAATTACACCCGCATCATCTTCACGCTTGGGTGGACTTATGGCCTAAAAGCATTTACAGCCGTCATCTTGGGGGGGATTGGGAACATTCCAGGCGCTATGCTGGGGGGAATACTTTTAGGTTTAATGGAGGCGCTCTTTGAGGGCTTTGTGTCTGGTGCGTGGAAAAATGTATTCGTCTTTCTGATCTTGATTGTCATCCTGGTTGTCAGACCCACCGGCCTCATCGGCGAGAAAGTCGCAGAGAAAGTATAAAATTACATGAGCGATATCACTCGTAACCTACTTCAGCGTCTCTCAAAATCCCAAATTGGGAAAGAGATCCCCTTAAAAAGCAAAAAGACCTTGGGAATTTTGGCCATCCTGATTGTTGGTATGGTTGTATTTCCATTTTTGCCATCGATCAACAACTACTGGATAGATGTCGGCTTTTATGTTGGGGTGTATACGCTGCTTGGCCTGAGCCTGAATATCATTCTGGGAGAAGTAGGCCTGTTTAATCTGGGTCAAGCCGGCTTTTATGCAATTGGCGCATATACCACCGCGATTCTTTATTCTCAATTCCAAATCCCCATCATCCTGCTCCTTCCGATCAGCGCGTTGGTTGCGGGTGGTTTTGCTTATTTGGTCACCTCTCCGATCATCCATCTGAGAGGGGATTACTTGTGTATCGTGACCATTGGGATCGGGGAAATTGTCCGCATCACCGCGTTGAATAACCCATTTGGTTTGACCAATGGCGCAAACGGGATTACCGGGATCGGCAATCCTGACCTGGGAATATTTTCGATCACGACACCTACCCAATTTTATTACTACGTTTGGATCATCGTGGGCCTGGTGATCCTGGCACTGATTAACTTGCAGAAGTCCAGAGTGGGCCGAGCATGGAACTTCATCCGGGAAGATGAAATCGCTGCAGAAGCCAGTGGCATCGATGTCCGCCACTACAAACTAATCGCCTTCGTCATCGGGACAGCTCTGGCAGGGGTTGCGGGAAATGTGTATGGTTCGAAATTGATGATCATATCTCCGGGCAACTTCTCCTTTATGGAATCTGCTCTGATATTTGTCATTGTCTTATTGGGCGGACTGGGTTCGATCCCCGGAAACCTATTGGGAGCTGCAATCATCGTCGTCTTCCCGGAGATATTTCGGCAATTTGCCGCCTATCGACTGCTATTCTTTGGCTTAGCTCTGATCGTAATGATGGTCTTTCGACCGGGTGGCATTTTACCTCGAAGGAGGGAAGGGGCAGGACTCCAAGGATTAGGTATTTCCAATCTTCCTGAGGATGAAAATAAGGTTTTAGAGGAGAGCACAAACAAATTCCTATCCGTCTCCCAATCTCAGGAAAAGGCAGAAAGCCCAATTTTGGAGAAGGGGATGGTCACCAAATCAACGAAAAATGGCATTGTGTTAGAAACTCAAGCGGTAACGATGCGATTTGGCGGATTGGTGGCAGTGAACGAGTTCGATCTCAAAATCAGGGAAGGACAGATTACATCACTGATAGGTCCCAATGGGGCGGGGAAAACCACCCTCTTCAATGTAATTACTGGAATTTATCACCCTGTATCGGGGAGGGTGATTTTCAAGGGTGAAGACATTACAAAACTTAAACCGCACCAGATCATCTCCAGAGGGCTGGCGCGAACTTTTCAAAATATCCGTCTTTTCCCTTCTCTAACTTGTATCGAGAATGTAATGTCTGGCCCGCATTGCCATGCTCGCAGTGGACCTTTGTCTTCGACATTACATCTCCCTTCCCAGCAAAAAGAAGAACGCCATATGCTAGATGTAGCATCCTATCGTCTACACCAGGTAGGTCTGTGGGAGTATCGAAATGAATTGGCGAAAAACTTGCCGTATGGGAAGCAGAAACTGCTGGAAGCTGCCCGCGCACTGGCTTCAGGACCACAGCTTCTCATTTTGGATGAACCTTCTTCGGGTTTGAATGACAAAGAAACTGAAGAGCTCATGGAATTCCTGACGAAGCTGATTGGTGAAGGTTTCACGCTTCTTCTAATCGAGCACGATATGAATGTAGTCATGGGTATCTCGGATCTGGTGACGGTAATGGATATGGGCAGCAAAATTGCGGAAGACCTGCCTCTCGAAATTTATAACAACCCTCAAGTGATTGAGGCTTACCTGGGAAAGGAGGAGCAAGATTAGCACGCTGCTATCTGTCGAAAATCTTACCGTTGCTTACGGTGCTGTAGAAGCTTTGAAAGGTATCTCTCTAGAAATTCAGGAGGGAGATATTGTGGCGGTATTGGGTGCCAACGGAGCCGGCAAGACGACTCTGCTCAAGGCCATTTCTGGTTTGGTTCCCATAAAATCTGGGATCATTAAGCTTAAAGGGGAAGATCTCAGCAAATACCCGGCTTTCCGGTTGGCTGAAATGGGGATTATGCATATCCCCGAAGGACGAAGGGTTTTCTCCACCCTTTCCGTTGAGGAAAATCTGAACCTGGGCTCCTGGAGTAATCGCAAAAAAATCTCCTCTCAAGAACTGCAAAAAAATATGGAATGGGTTTACAGTCTATTCCCGATTTTGAAAGAGAGAAAAAGACAATTAGCGGGAACACTTTCAGGTGGGGAACAGCAAATGCTGTCTATTGGCAGAGGATTGGTCTCTCAGCCCAAGATTTTGCTTTTGGATGAGCCTTCGTTAGGTCTGGCTCCAGTTATCGTATTGGAAATCTTTCGGGTGATCAAGCAAATTCATGAAGAAGAAGGAGTCACGATCCTGCTGGTGGAACAAAACGCACGCAAGGCCCTGGGTATTGCCAACTATGGCTATATTTTAGAGACAGGCAATATCGTTCTTCACGACGCAGCGACCGCGTTGAATCAAAACGAGCATGTAAAAGCCGCCTATTTGGGAGGAGGGCGACTCAAAAAAGAGACCAAGTAATCCTGCAGAAAAGAAGGCTTTGAGGAATTTCGCGTAGTTGAACACCAAGTTAAGGGGTGTGGGCATGTGTAGGCACGTTCACACCCCTTAATTTGGGGTCTTCTATTTTAACCTTGTTCAAACAGGCGGGCGATTTCATCACGCTCAGGCCGAGGCAAGGGTTGTCGCTGTGCTTCGACCTGTTGCCATACCTGGGTTGGTCCCTGCTCGACACCGCCGATCTCTGCGCAGGAGATGCCCTCTTGTTGTAGGGCAGCGATGATCTCCTGTGTGCCGGATGGGTCAACGGCCATCAACAAGGCTCCGGAAGCGATGGCAGCATAAGGGTTCAAATGGAAGAAATTACATATACGGGCGCTGAGCTGGGGTATTAAGACAGCGGATGGTTCGAGCACCAAGGAGCATTGGCTGGCTTCGGCGAGCTCCCACAGCGCGGTGGCCAGGCCGCCTTCGGTGGGGTCGTGCATGGCGGTGACCTGCCCGGCGGCAGTAGCGAGGCGGGCATCGCGCAAAATGCTGATGCCCGGCTCGTACAGGTATTTCTGAGCCTGCTGAATCTCGGCCGGACTCAAGACCGTTGATAGTTGGTCTGCAAATTCGCGCGCCAGGATAGCGGTAGCTTCGATCGGAACCCCTTTGGTGAGCAGCAGCCTGTCGCCGGGCCTGGCGCCATTAGGTAGGACCAACTGTTCCCTTTGAACCTCTCCGATGATAGTGCCGGACAAGATGGGCCGGTCGATGCCATAGGTGATCTCTGTGTGTCCCCCGATCACAGAGATACCCAGCGCGCTGCAGGCGTTGAAGATGTGGCGAGCAATCGATTTGACCGATTCTGTGCTGGTGGTAGCTTCAGGGAGCAACGCCGTAACCATCAGCCAGCGCGGGATTGCCCCGGTGGTGGCGATATCGTTGGCGTTTACCTGCACCAGGTACCAGCCGATGTCCTCGGTGGCAAAGGTGATAGGGTCGGACTTGAAGACCAGCAAGGTAGCGCCCAGATCAACGATGGCGCAGTCCAGACCAATTCCCGGGCCAAGCAGCACGCGCGGGTCGCTGATAGGAGCTTGGGCGAGCAGCTCGGCCAACAGGTCAGGCGGCAGCTTCCCAACGGGTAATATATCTTTCATGAGTCTTTGGGTAGCAGGCGAGTCAGGATCAGCTCAGCCAGGCCAGGTGCGTCGTTGATATCGAACCTGGGTGGACCAATATTCGTCTCGAAATCGGAAGCAATGGCGATCAGCTCGGTCGTGTCGCATAAAAGCTCTGTTGAAACAGCAGCACGCAAGACTTCGATCTTGGGATTCTGCGCTCGGCGGAACCCATCCGTCAGAACAATGTCCACGTCCTGCATGGAGGCCAGGATCTCGGGCAAAGAGAGAGGGGCTGGGAGCTGGATGATCGAGGCGAGCTTATCGGGCGCAGCGATGACGACATGGTCGCTGCCCGCCTGAGCATGCCGCCAGGTGTCCTTGCCCGGAATATCGATATCGAAGCCAGGGTGGGCGTGGTGTTTGACCGTGCCCACCCGGTAGCCGCGCGCTTTCAGGAGCGGGATCAGTTTCTCGATCAGGGTGGTCTTGCCGGATTTGGAGCGTCCGACAATCGAGACGACTGGAGGGTGGTTTAGTTCTATCATAGGCGTTTTCGACAACAAAAAATGGGTGTATGTGGGCGCCTAAGCGCCCACATACACCCATTTTTTAGTATACAGGTCAGGCGTGATAGCAAGCAACGAAGTGCCCAGGGCTGATCTCTAACAGGGCGGGATGATCGTTGTCCTCGCAATACTTATCAGCGCGCGGGCAGCGCTCGAAGAAGCGGCAGCGTGGCTCCGGATCGATGGGTTTGGCGATGCTGCCCTTGATGTCTGGAATACCGCGTTTCAAGGTCGGATCCGGAATAGGCACAGCGGTGAGCAGCGCTTTGGTATAAGGATGGAGGGGGTTTTGCAGGACTTCTTCAGTCTCTCCCAGCTCGACGATCTTGCCCAGGTACATTACAGCGATCTTGTTGGACATGTAACGGGCCACTGCCAGGTCATGGGTGATGTAAAGATACGTCACGCCCAGCCGGTCAGCCAGCTCCTGCATCAGGTTCATCACGCCGGTACGGACAGAGACATCCAGCATCGAAGTGGGCTCGTCGGCGACCAGGAAGGTGGGGTCGACAACCAGAGCGCGGGCAATGGCCACACGCTGGCGCTGACCACCGGAGAGCTCGTGGGGGAAGCGGAATATGAACGTGTCCGCCGGGGCTAAGCCAACCAGAGTCAACAACTCCATCACGCGTTGTTCGCGTTCCATCAGGTCGCCAATGTTTTGAACAACCAGGGGCTCGGCGATGGTATCAAAGATGGTGCGGCGCGGATTGAGCGACTCGTAGGGGTCCTGGAAGATCATCTGTACATGGCGGCGAAAGCGTTTGAGCTCACCGCCGCGCAGGTGGGCGATATCCGTGTTCCCGCCATCTCCCAGCTTCATGTGGATATTGCCCTTGGTGGGTTCCAATAGACGCACCAAGAGCTTGCCGGTGGTGGTCTTGCCGGAGCCGGATTCGCCCACCAGCGCCAGGCTCTCGCCTCTTTTTATGCTAAAGCTGACGCCGTCCACAGCATGGATGAAAGAGCGTGATTCGCTGAAGATGCTTTTTGAAAGGGGGAATAATTTGCTCAGGTTTTCTACCTTAACAAGGGGTTCCTCAGGGATGTCAGGGGTCATCAGCTGATCTTGATAGCTTTTGGGTTTCATTTTGGATTCTTTTTGCATATTAAGTGACATCGAGGGAAACCTCCATGGGATGGTAGCAGGCTACCTGATGACCAGCGCTGATTTCTTCAAATGGCGGCGCCTCTTGAGTACAGATTTCGGTGGCGTAGGGGCAGCGGGGATGGAAGCGACAGCCAGGTGGTGGTTTCAGCAAATCGGGTGGTTCGCCGGGTAGAATGGTAAGCTCACGCTTGGGTCCGATAATGCTGGGGAAAGCCGACATCAGCCCAAAGGTGTAGGGGTGCAGAGGGCGCTTGAAAATCTGTTCGGAAGTGCCCATCTCGACCAGCCGTCCAGCGTACATGACGCCAATGTGGTCGCTGACTTCGGCGATCACAGCGATATCGTGCGAGATATAAATCATGCTCATGCCCAGCTTCTTCTGTAATGCGGTCATCTCGCGCAGCAGGTTGTCCTGCACGATCACGTCCAGGGCAGTGGTCGGCTCGTCGGCGATGATCAGCTCAGGCTTGCAGGAGAGGGCCATGGCGATTACCGCGCGCTGGCGCATGCCACCGCTGTACTCGTGTGGATAACGATCCAGCATCTTGGGTTCCAAGCCGACCAGCTCAAAAAGCGCTTCAATATCTTGGCGAGCCTGTTGGTTGGTCTCAACTCTGCCATGAGTCTCCATGGCTTCGATGATCTGGTCGCCAACCTTGTAAACCGGGTTGAGGGCGTTCATGGCGGCCTGGAAAACCATCGAGATGCGGTTCCAGCGCACTTTGCGCATCTGCTCTTCTTTCAAGCCGACCAGCTCCAGGCCGTCCAGGTAAACCTGCCCGCTCTTAATGATGGCATTGTCCGGCAGGAGTCTCAATAAGGTGGCAGCAATGGAGGTCTTACCGCAGCCAGATTCTCCCACCAGGCCCATGGCATGGCCTTTCTTTAACTCAAAAGACACGTCATCGACGGCTGACACCTCCCCAGCGCGGGTGGTGTAATGCATGGTCAGATTTTCAACCTTCAACACATTCTCGGTCAAAGTTTTGCTCCTCTAGTCATGATCAGCAGGATGGGAAACAATGCTGCTGGAGTAGTCAAATTTAACGTTTGCGCAGCCGGGGGTTGACCACCTCGTCCAGGGCGCGCCCGACCAGGTAAAAGGCGGCGCACAGGAAGGTGATGGCCAGGCTGGCCGGGAAGATCAGCCACCATTTGGCAATGTCCAGCAAATAGCCGGAGAAGGAGGTTGTGTAAATCATCAGTCCCCAGGACATGCGAATGTTGAGCAGTCCAAAGAAGGACAGAACAGCTTCGATGCCGATGGCTGTGGTGACAGAAAACATCATGTACAGAAAGGATAGCGGTAACAGGTTGGGGATGATGTGGCGGATGATGATATGACCGTGGCCACCGCCGGCAACGCGGGCAGCCTCAATGTAGGTGCGAACCTTAATAGTGAGAGCCTGCGACTT
>Ga0114946_10000278_pt1 | contig 32789 bp, 32 predicted proteins | sample WalLakDeSediment_FD_88676 | JGI IMG/M metagenome (GOLD analysis project Ga0114946, IMG submission 88676) | Lake sediment microbial communities from Walker lake, Nevada to study Microbial Dark Matter (Phase II) - Walker Lake 11/02/13 Deep Sediment | ecosystem: Environmental > Aquatic >... | reverse complement strand
TTTTCGGCGAGGGCTAGGAGCCGAAACGCAGTTGTACCGGGCGTACTACAAGTTTCGGCGACAACGCCCTCGTCGGAAAGACCAAGCGAGGCGGCGTGAGGGATTGCGCCACGGGCTGCTAGCATCCAGCCGAGCACGTCGATGCGATCGACGAAGTGCAGCAGCGGGGCCTCGTCGGGGAGCTCGATGCCCCAGCCCTCGCTGACCGTGCACCGCTGAATCTCGGCCTCGGCCGGGCGCAGCGGCCACTGCACATGGTGAATCTCCCCCCGCCAGATTCGCCGGCGTCGATCGGCGGCGTACAGGCAATAGCGCTCGGTCAACCAATGCTCCAAGGTCCCGGCTTGGCTGTGGTAGACCGGCCCGGTTGGGCGGTAGCGGCCCTCGAACACCCCGGGAGGCGCGCCCCGGTGGCGTCGCTCGCTGCGGTATTCGACCCAGCCCTCGCGCCATTCGCAGGACATCGCCGCACGAAAGTAAGGCAGGTGAAAGCCGGCCCGGGCCGCGTAGACCGCCAGCGTACTCGCGGCGTCGAGGCTAAAGAACCACACCCCGGGCACGCCGTCGCGGATCACATAGGTCCGGACATTGAGCTCCGCGAACGCCGACACCCCGGGCAGCCAATTGAGCCCGCGCGGGCCGACGTTGTCCATGCGAAACGGCACGATCCCGACCCACGCCCGCCCCTCGTGGGTGTCGAGCTCGAGCTCGGCGGGGAGCAGCGCTTGGATATTCGCCGGGGCGAAGCTCCAGTGCGCGAACAACAGGTCGAGCCAGGACATCGTCATCGCCCACGGCCGGTCCGGCAGCGGATAGGGCCGGTGCTTGCGATGCTCGAGGAGCGCGGACCAGTGCGGCATGCCGAGAGAGTAGCCCGCTCAGCGGCCGGTCTTGGCCAGGGCCGCGCCGCTCGGCAGATCGAGGCCGTAGGCCTGGAGGATCTCGCCGGTCAGCGCTTGCAGCTCGGCCTTCGCGCGGAGGTAGTCGAGGCCCGCGCGCAGCTGCGAGGTCTGGGCGTTGAGCAGCTCGTCGATGCGAAACAAGACGTCGTAGTTGGTCGAGCGCCCGACTTCGAAGCGGGCCTGCTCGGCGGCGAGGTTTTGCTCGGCCAGCTCGATCGAGATCGCCGCGAGCTCGAGCTGCTTGGTGGCCGAGCGCATGCTGTTGGTCGCGCTGATGACCTGCGCCGCGGTGTTTTGCCGGATCGACTTGAGGTTGAGCTCGGCCTGGCGCAGCTCGGCGAGGACCCGCTGGTGGTTGCCCTTGGCGACCCGGTTTTGCACGTTCCAGGTCAGGTCCAAGGCGCCGGTGACCGTGTACTCGGCGAACAGCCCCTCTTGCGCGACGTTGTCGGTCCCGAAGTGACGAAACGCCTCGCCCCAGCTGCCGGTCGAGCCGGGCCGGCCGGTGCCGGCGTCCGGCTGGGTGTCGACGCTGCGGCCCTGCGGCGCGAAGGTGCCCGTGAAGTCGAGCTGCGGGAGCCGCTGGTTGGCGACCTCGAGCTCGTCGATGCGCTTGCTGGCCAAGGCGATCTCGAGCTGACGCACGGCCGGGTTGGCCGCGAGCGCCCGCTCGATCTCGACTTGCATGTCGACGGGCTCGGGCCGGATCTGATCGACCGGATCGGTCCCGGGCAAGACCCCGAGCACCCGCCGATTCGCGAACTCCTGACCCATGAGCGTGCGCAGGCGCAGGCTCGAGTCGAGCAGCAGGTTCTCGGCCAAGAGCACGTCGGTCTCGCGCTGGGCGAGGCTTTGCTCGATCGCCTTGGCCTCGATGGCGGCCAGCCGCCCGGCGCGGACCTGGGCCTCGGTCCGGGCGAGCTGCTCGGTCGCGAGCTCGACGGACTGGCGCCGGTTGTCGAGATCACGCTGGGCCGCGAGCACGTCCCAATAGGCGCCGATGAGGTCGCGGATCAGGTTTTGCGCCGCGACCAGCTCGTCGGACTGGGCGTTGGAGCGACCGAGCCGGGCCCGATCGATGGCCGCGCGGTTGACCTTGAGGCCCATGCCCCGCAGCAAGGGGTGCTGGAAGGTCAGGGTCGGGCGCACCTGGTACTGAGCCAAGGTCGCGGACCCGAGCTCCGGCGCGAAGAAGCTGATCGGCTGGTCGGTGAGCGTGCGGCTGACGTTGATGTCGAGCGACAGCCGGCCGCCGGTCTCGAGCGCCCGCGAGACCCCGACGTAGCCCGTGATCGAGCGCGCGCCGGTGCTGAAGATGAACGCCGAACCGCGGGGCTTGGCGACCGAGCTCGACACCGCCACGCCCGCGGTGATGACCACGTCGAACACGCCGCTCGCGGCGAGCACCTGCGCCTCGCTGATCTCGACGCCGATGACCCGCGAGCGCAGGTCGATGTTCTCATCGAGGGCGATCTGCAGGACGTCGGAGAGCAGCAGCTGCTCGGCCGCGTAGGGCAGCTCGCCGGTGTCCACGAACGCCTGCTTGCGAAGGTTCGGCGACCGCGGATCATAAAATGGTCCCTCGGGCACCGGCTGATCGTCGGCGGCGATCGTGGGCGGGCCGACGGGCGGCGCCGGCTCGGGCGGCGCCCAAGCCAGCTGGCCAATCACGAACAACGCTGAGAGAGAGCCGAGCACCGCGTTTGTGGGCCTGACTACGCTTCGCCCTTGCGGCGGTCAAGCCACCAACGCTGAGACACACCGTTCCCGGCCAGCAGGCGGTGCCATCAACGGGATCCGCGCGATTTGCTTTCGCAAAACGTTTGGCCTGGGCTTGTAAGCTGACCCACGTTCTGCGTTTGCCAGGTTGGAATGGTCGCTAACCCCCAGGACCGTCGTGGAGCGTGAGTGCGCCCACTTCGCAACCCAGCCCGCACCCCTCCCTGCGGTCGCGGGGCGAGAGCGATGTAAGGTGGCCGCACAGGCCCCGTTGACCGGCGCGAAGGGACCACTCGCGCACGCTCACGCCCCCCATCCGCTTGATCAGCGGGGACGACTCAACGGGCAGCCGACGCCCAGGACGCAAGTGGCGAACGAGATCCCAGCCTCCCACGTGACCGCTGTTTCAGCGGCCGCGTCAGCATCTTCCGACCCGCCAAGCACCGAGGCCGCACGCGAGCGTGACCTAGTCGAGCGCGCGCAAGCGGGCGATCAGCGGGCGATCCGAGCGCTCTACATGCTCCACGCCAACACCGTCTTTCGCTGCGCGATCATGCCGCTGGTCCGCGACCGCAACCTCGCCGAGGATCTCCTCGCCGACACCTTCGTGCGGGCCATCGAGAACCTCGAGCGGTTCCGCTGGCAGGGCAAGGGCCTGCTGCCCTGGCTGATCCGGATCGGCAAAAATTTGTGCCTCGACCACCTGCGCAAGGCCGGCCGGACGGTCGCCTGGCCCGAGGGCTTCGAGCAGCAGATCCCCGACCTATCAGACAGCAACGCCGAATCGCTGCTCGGCCGCGCGGAGCTGTCGGACGTGTTGCGCGAGCGGATTGCCGCTTGCCTCACAGAGGTCAACCCACGCTACCGCCGGGTTTTGGAGCTACGCCTGATCGAGAAGCTGCCCCGCCACGACGCCGCCGCGGCGATGGACGTGACCATCGGGACCCTCGATGTGCTGTTGTTCCGGGCGTGCAAGTCATTTCGTAAGGTCTATGTCCGTCGCTATGCAAGCGAGGACGCCGGGCCCGAGTTTCCCCAAGCGTGAACCGAGCAACCCGATGAGCGCACCGAGCCCCACCACCGAGACCGAGCGCGAGACCGAGCGCGAGCTCGCGGCCCTCGGCGAAGCGCCACCGAGCGCCGAAGAGCTGGCCTTGCTCGCCGAAGCCGGCGACCTCACCAGCGACCTCGCAGACGTCGCCAGCGTCGCCCGCCTCGCCTCGCTCGCTGAGCCCTTCGCTTGCGACGATCTGTCCGACCTCGAGCTCCACCGAGCCTGGCGCGCCGTCGAGCAGCGCTCGTCGGCCCAAGCCAAGCCCGCCGGGGGCGGCCCGCGGCGATGGCTGTTGGCGGCCGCCGGCCTCGCGGCGGCGGCCGCCGTCGTCATCGTCGTCCTCCAACCGTTCCCGCGCGAGCAGACGGCGGGCCGCGACGACGCCCAGCCTGACGCCGAGCGTGTCGCCAAAGTCGGCTCGCAAGCCCGCGCGACCCTGCGCACCCTCGATGACGGCGTCAGCGACTCGCAGCGCGCCGAACGAATGGCCGCCGAGTATCAACGGCAGCTCGAGGAGCACGGCGGGTGAGGCGAGCCTCGAACATCGTGCTGGTGGTCGCGCTCGGGCTGTTCGGCTCGGCCTGCACCGACGCCGGCGAACCAGCCGGCGAGCGGGCGCTCGACACCCGGCTCGAGGCCCACGCCGTGCTCGCCAGCAAGCCCACCGCCGAGGGCCACCGCTACGTGCAGGCCGTCGCCGAGGCTCACCGCGAGGCCGATCGTCTCGAGCGGAGCGCGGCGATCGAGCGCCTGCTCGCGGCGCTCGAGCAGCAACCGCCGCCCGACGACGGCGCCGCCGAGCTGCTCCACTACGATCTCCTCGCCCGCACGGCCGAGCTGATGCTCGAAGCCAGCGCCGCCGAGCGGGCCCTCGCGCTGCTCGAGCCGCACATGGACCCGGCGACCTCGCTGCCGATCGATCGCGCGGCGGCCCGGGGGCTGATCGCCCTGGGTGACGCGGCGGCGCAGACCGGCGACCATCGCCTGGCCATGGGCTCCTACGCGCGCGCGCTCGAGATGCTCTCGCTCCTGCTCGAGGAGGTTGAGTCATGATGGAGCGCGTGGGACTCCTCGGTCCAGCTCGCGCGGCGCTGCTCGGCGTCGCCTTCGCCTGCGTCGCGCTGGCTTGTGATCAGCGCGCGAGCGAGGGCGTGACTGTAACCCCAACGGATCACAGCGGTGACTCGGGGCTCAAGCCCGAGGGCGAGTTTGAGGGCGAGTCCATCAACGAGCTCGAGGTCCGCCTCCAGCGGCTCGGCGCCAAGCAAGATCAGCTCGTCACCGCCGGCAGCACCGACGCCGGCAAGTGTGAGGAGCTGTGCCAGCTGTCCCGGGCGATCTGCGAGATCAAGACCAAGATGTGCGAGATCGCCGACGAGCACGTCGCCGACGACGCCTATCAAAACCTCTGTCGCCAGGCCAAGCAACGCTGCCAGCGAGCGTCCGAGAGCTGTCACCGCTGCGTGCAGCACCACGAACGCACCAACCAATCGAGCAGCTCGACGCCACGGGCTGCTAGCTGCGAGGGTGAGCCGATCACCCGCTGACGCTGGCAGTAGACGCCTCCGGCGCTGCGTGCGACAGTTCGCCGGCCTCGCCATGCGCCGGATCCCGCGGACCAAGTCAGTCATGACGCCCTTCCCCTACTCGATCGCCCCGTCGGCGAGCATCGAGGACGCGCAGGCGATGATGGCCACCCACGACATCCGTCACCTGCCGGTCTGCGACAGCCACGTGGTGATCGGTATGCTGTCCGAGCGAGACGTTCGCGTCGCGCGAGGGCTCCGGCCCGCGGACACCAGCTTGACCGTCGCGCAGGTCTGCATCAACGATCCCTTGTTGGTCGACCTCGAGCGCCCGCTCGACTCGGTCGCCGAGGAGATGGCCGCGCGCAGGGTCGGCGCGGCCATCGTCATGCGCGGGGACAAGCTCGCGGGGATCTTGACGACCACCGACATCTGCCGGCTGCTCGCGGCGAGCTTGCGCGACGACGACTACAGCGACGACGACGACGACGCCGCTTGACGCGGCGACCGCCGAAAAAATCGCCGTCTCGCGGGGTGGACGAGCCCGCCCAACCATTCGATGCTGCCAGCATGGCGCAATCGGAAGATCCGAGCACGAGGACATGGGGCGTAGGCGTGGAGCTGGCCGAGGATCACCTCGGGTCCGTTCGGTTCGCCGCGACCTTGACCCAAAACCGGCCGAGCGATCGCGTGATCGGGCTGCACGTGCTCCCGGACCAAGAGCTAATCAACCCGCTGATCACCCACGAGGAGGCCGACGTGATGCGCAAGCGCGTGGCCACCGATGTCACGGAGATCCTCGCGCGCGAGGGGCTCGCCGAGGACACCGCTCGGACCGAGCTCCTCGAGGATGACGAGGTCGAGCGTGGCCTGAGCGAGGGCGCGATCAAGCTCGCCCTCGACGGCTTGATCGTCGGCCGCCGAGCCAAGCGCGACGAGGATCCGATCGTCCGCCTCGGCCAAGTCACCCGCCGGATCCTCCGACGCCTGCCGGTCCCGATCATGGTCGTCCCGCCGGACTACGGCAGCTCGGGGGATCTGGGCCTCGGCAAGGGGCCGGTGATCCTCGGGACCGATCTATCGGACAACTGCGCCGCCGCAGCCCGCTTCGCGCAGGACCTGGCCACGCGCCTCGATCGCAAGCTCGTCCTCGCCCACGGCACCCAGGCGTTTCACTGGGGCGTGTCCTACATCCCCGCGGCGACCATGGAGCGCCTGCAAGAGCAGGCCCTCGCCGGCGCGACCGCCAAGATGCAGAGCTGGGCGAGCGCGCAGGGGATCACCGACGCCGAGCACCAGGTGTTCGTGGGCGACCCGGTCAAGCACCTGCTGCGCCTGGCCTACTCCGAACACGCCGCCGTGCTCGTGACCGGCTCACGCATGCTCGGGCCGATTGAGCGGGTGTTCTTGGCGAGCATCAGCAGCGAGGTCGCGGCCGCCGCCCCGTGTCCCGTCGCCGTGGTCCCCGGAAAGTAGACTAGTGGCCCCGCTGCTTGCGGGTCAGTTGGCTCCGCAGGGCCGCCGCGATCGCGTCGGCGATCTTCTCGATGATCCCGGACTCGGCGAGGCTCGCAAGGCCGAGGAGCTCGCTGCGCAGCAAGGTGATCTGGAACGCGAGCGGGAAGTCGGCGCCGAGCCGCTGCAACTCGCGCTGGGCCATCTTGAGCATGAGCTGAGTGCCGATGCTGGGCTCGCCCGCGGCCTCGAGCTCGAGCGCGCGCAGCTGCATCGCGACGTTGATCTCGAGCTTGGGCTCGGCCCCACCCTCGATGTAGCGGTTGACGAGGCGCAGATCGGCGCTGCCTCGGGCGCGCACGCCGGCGCTTTGTTCGAGGGGCTTGGCGAGGGCGTCGAGCGGCAGCTGCTCGACCTCGAGGGTGGTTTGGTGCACGCCCTGGTCCTCGATCGAGCTCAGCGTGAAGCCATGGCCGGCGATCGATCCGCGCCCGCGGGCCCGGTAGAGCAGATCGAAGACCAGGCTCTCGCTCGCGATGGGCCCGAGATCGAGCTCGTGGATCACGATCTCGGCCTCGCGCGGGGCCGCGGCCGCGTCGCTGAAGTCGCGGACAGTGACCCGCACATCACCGAAGTGGAGGCGCTCGACCAGGAAGTCGTGGGCGAACTTGCTGCGCTCGCGCTCGCGCTCGGCGTCGCTCGGGCGGAGCCGGTCGAAGCTGCCCCGCACGCCGTCGACGGACAGCTCCTCGACGACGAAATTGAAAGTCAGCAGCCGCTTGGTGTCGATGTTGATGAGCAGCCGATCGGCGGCGAAGGCCACGCGCGCGCGCGGCTCGTCGCCGCCGCGCACAGCCCTGATCGAGAGCTGATGCAGCTCGATGTGCCCCAAGATGAAGCTGCCTTCGGCGTGGCCGTAGTGGACGTCGAGATCCTCGCGATCGTCGGCCGAGCTCAGCGCCAGATGCACGATCTGATCGAAGAACACCAAGTCGGCCAGGAGCAGGCCCGAGCTCACGAAGATGAAGCTCCACAGCAGCCGCCGCCGAATCGAGCGCCAGGTGTGCAGCACCGCCTCCGAGGGCGTGCGACGGCCGGCGAAAATTGCGAAGACCGACGCCGCCACGCCGACGGTCAGCTCGAGCATGATCAGCGCCCAGAGGATCAGCGGAACGATCAACAGCTCCGCGACGATGATGAACAGCGCGTCCATGGCTTCGCTGGCCTCAACACCCGGGTTGTGGCGATCCGCAACGGTTATTTACTACATTTCGTGGCCGAAGACCCGTGCTAGAAATGACCACCGAACTCCTTGACGATTTGAAGACGGCCGGACATGTCACGACTTTCGCACTCGACCCCTCGCCTGCTCACCTCCACCGCCCTCGTGATCGGGCTCTCCGTTAGCTGGTCGGTGCCTGGCTTGGCCTTTGCGGGACCGCCGGCGCTTCCGGCCGACCAACCCACCGCGATCGAACCTGCGCCCGCGGTCGAACCCGTGGTTGTCCAGCCGGCGCCCGCGGCCGAGCCAGCGCCGCAACCGACTCCACAACCAGCGGCCCAGCCGGGCTGGGAGCAGCCGCAGCCGCAACCACCTCAGGCCCAGCCCCCTCAGGCGCAACCGCAACCGCCTCAGGCCCAGCCGGGTTGGCAGCAACCCGGGCAATCGGCAGCCCCGCCGCCGGTCTATCAGCCGCAACCACCGCAGGCCGTGCCCTACCGGCGCGTGAACCCCAACCGCGGCCTCGGCCTGACGATCTCGGGCTTTAGCGTGTTTAGCGTGTCGTACCTGATCGCGGCGGTGTCAGGCACCACCTTGATCGACGCGGGCTCCAAGGATATCGGCGTGCCCTTGTTGATCCCCGCCGTTGGCCCGTTCATCGCCGCCTCGCGGCTCTCGTCCGCGACCGCCGGCTTTGGCCTCGCGTTCGGCGGCATCATCCAACTCGCCGGCCTCGGCATGGGCGTGGGTGGTGCGGTGATGCTCGGCAACTCTCGCCGCCAAGCCCGGCTGTCCGGCGCACCGGGCGGCCTGCAACTGCAGTTCTAGCCCGTTCGCCGGGCTACCATTGATCTCGTATCCTGCGCCCATGCTAGCCCGCGAAATCATGGTCGAGGCGATCACGGTCGTGCCCGATCGCTCGGTCCGCGACCTCGTCGAGATGCTCTTGAGCGAGCGCAGTGACGGCGCCTGCGTGATCGCTGACGGCCGCCTCGTCGGGGTCGTGACCACCATGGACCTCGTCTTCCAAGAGAAGCAGGTCCACATCCCATCGATCCTGAGCTTCATGGACTTCGCGATCCCGCTCGAGCCCCCCGAGCGGCTCCGCGAGGAGCTCGACAAGATCGCCGGGACCCGGGTCGAGGAGATCATGAGCCGGGAGCCGATCGTCGTCGGCCCGGACCAGCCGATGAGCGAGATCGCGACGCTGATGGTCGAGAAGCACCTGACCATCGTGCCGGTCGTCGAGCATGGTCGCTTGCTCGGGATGGTCACCAAGCACGCCCTGCTCCACGCGGCCTTTCCCAACTTAAAGACCTGAATTAGTCGCGCACATCCACGTGCAGCAGCGGATCCTCCGCCTCGAGCTGCGCGCGCCCGTGCTCGTCGCCGAGCAGGTGCAGCGCAAAGAAGGCGGCGATCCGGCCAGCCGCGAGCGAGCGGACCACGAATGGATCGGCGTAGCTGAACGGCTCGCCGTTGGTCTGGCGCTCGGCGTCTCCGCAGCCCGCGGCGAAGTGGTCGTTGAGGCCGACCAGATCCGAGAACGCGAAGTGGCCGGTGTCGGCGAACTCGAGCTTCCAGACCGGGCGCGTGGCCACGCTGAAGTTGGTTCGGATCGCGTTGTTGCCGAACTCGGTGATCGAATTGTCCTCGACGGCGATCACCAGCAGCAAGGGCTCGTCGATGCCGGCCATGGTCACGCCCGGCAGCAGCGGGCTCTCGATCGGCGCCGCGATCGCAACGCCCGCGCGCGGGCGCGGATCGTCTTGCAGGACGATGCCCGTCGTGATCGCCCCGAAGCTGTGCCCAAACACCCCCAGCCGGTCGGGGTCGGCGAGGCCCACGAACGCTAGAGGCAAGCTCGACGCCGCAGGATCGAGGAGCTCGTCGATCACGCGGATCACGTCGTCCCGACGCTGCTCGAGGGTGGCCTGGTCGAGGGGCGGGAGGCTCCCGGCCAGCTCGTCGAACAAGCTGCTGCCTACGTGATCGACCGCAGCGACGAGAAAGCCGTGGCTCGCGAGGTGCTCGGCCAAGCTGAACGAAGAGAAGCGCGCGCAGCCGTGACAATGCGAGAACACGACCGTGGGCCAGCGCTCGCTCAGGCTCGCCAGCCCGGGGCCCGCGGCGCTGCGGCTGTGCTTGCGGACGCACTCGTCGGGCGCGACGTCGACCAGCGCGGCCAAGCTCGCCGCCTCAGACCCCTCGGTCACAAACGCGCCCAAGGGCTGACCCGCCGCGCTCCTGGCCTGCGCGGATTCGCTCGCTGGATACCAAAGCTCGATCCGCAAGGTCCGTGAGCCCGCAGGATCGGCTAGGTCGAAGAAAATATTTCCAACAGGATGCGGACCGGCGAGCTCGTAACGGATGGGGTCTGGCTCACCGGTCTCGCTCTCACCCGCACTTTCACTCGACTCTTGGCCACTTTCGCTTTGGTCGGTTTCACCGACCTGTGTGGAATCATCGACGCCGTTCGATGGATTCGTGCAACCCGGCAGCCACGCTGCAAAACCCACGAGACCGAAGCGGAGCACGGCCAGCGCGCTGTTGTTTGCGGGCGCGAGCCCGTCGGGTTGCATGGTCGTCACCGCCGGATTGAACCAGCGAGCGGGCGAAAAAGAAAGTAGACATGTGCATCGATGTGGGTGAGGCCATGGGCTCGAATGGAGCGACGTGAGCGAGCGGCGCGCTGTATTCGTGGTAGGGTCTTCGGGCATGGTTCGTCGTTGGTCTGGTCTGGCTCCCCTCGGCGTGCTGCTCGTAGTCACGAGCGGCTGCCCCGAGCCCGACGATGAAGCCGGTGAGGTGGGTGAGACCGCGTTCGGCGAGACCGCGTTCGGCGAGACCGGAGACACCGACACGGGCAGGGCCGACGAGACCGGCGACGATGACGATGACGGCGACGATGACGATGACGGCGACGGCGACGGCGACGGCGACGGCGACGATGACGGCGACGGCGCTACCCCGCCCGACACCGGTGACGACGACGGCTCCGACGATCCAGGCCGCTGCTGGGACGAGACCTGGAACGGCAGCGTCTTGCCCCACGTGATCCTCGCCGACACCAGCGACCGCGTCGACAGCTCGACCGGCAGCTGCGGGATCGGAGCGGCCCCGGACTTCCAGCTCGGCTTCGTCGCGCCCTGGGCCGGCAGCTTCACCTTCGACACCAGCGGCAGCAGCTTCGACACCGTCTTGTATGTGCACGATGGCGCCTGCGGTGAGGTCGAGCTCGCTTGCAACGACGACTTCCTCAACCTCGAGTCGCGGGTCGTCGTCCAGCTCGCGCACGCCCAGATCGTCACGGTCAGCGTCGATGGGACCGGCCCCTTTCAAGACGGCCCGTTCAAGCTCGAGATCAGCGAGACCGTCACGCCGGTCTGCGCCGCCACGCACATCCCTCCCAACCTCCCAACCGCGCTGCTCGGCGACACCAGCGACGCCACCGATCAGCTCGCCAGCGGATGCGGCGGCGCCGAGGCCCCTGAGCGGGTCTACCAGTTCGTCGCGCCGGGCCCAGGCACCTACGCCTTCAACACCTTTGGCAGCGCCTTCGACACGGTCTTGTACACCCTCGACGCGTGCGACGGCCCGCCGCTCACGTGCAACGACGACGCGGGCCTTAGCCTCCAATCGGAGCTGGTCGTCACCCTCGCTGGTGGGCAAAAGCTGCTGGTGGTCGTCGACGGCTTCGGCCCGGGGGACTCCGGGCCGTTCATGCTCAACGTCGACAAGCTCTGACTCGACTGCGCTGCTCAGGACTGAAAGTCGAAGGGCAGATCGAAGATGATCGGGATCCCGGCCGAGGGCAGGGTCCAGCGCTGGATCTTCTTGGCCGAGCACTTGGCGACCCCGTGCTTGACCTCGTCCTTGCCGATATCGACCTTCTTCACGACCCCGTCTTGATCGAGGGAGATCGTGAACAGGACTTGCCCGGCCAGATCGGGCTTGGCGACCACCGCCTCTTGGTAGCAAGCCTGAAGCTCGCCGACCTTGCTGATCACGGCGTTGCGGATCGCCGGGGTCATCTTTGACTTGGGCAACACCAACTCCTCGGGCGGCGGCTTGGGCGGCTCGACTGGCTTGGCTTGCTCGGGCGGGGCGACCGGGGGAGCTTCACTAGGAGGCGCCTCCGTGTCGGTCGCGCTGGGTTGTGCGGGCGGTTGTGCGGGTGGTGGGGCCGCTGGGGTGGGGGCCGCTGCGGTGGGGGCCGCTGCGGTGGGGCCCGCTGGGGCTGCGCTCGGCGAGCGCACGCCCGAGCTGCGAACGCTACGGCTCCCGCCGTCAGCGGCTGGAGCCTCCGCGATGACCGGCGCCGGATCGATCGCCGGCGTGGGCGGGATCGGCTCGGCGACCGGCGGGGGTGGTTCAACGGCGGCCGCGATCGGCTGCGGGGGCTGCTGGTCGGCGACCCCGTCGGCGGCCGGAGCAGCTGCCCGGTCGCCCCGGTCGAAGGCGAGCCACACCAGCGCGAGCACGACGGCGGCCGTGATCCCGCCGAGCACCCACGTGGTCCGTGGATCGGAGCGCCGAGGACCGGCGAGCACGGCCGACGCGAGCGAGTCGTTGGGCTCGTCGTCCTCGTCATCCTCGTCGTCCTCGGCCCACTCGTCGCGCGGTCGAGCAGCGCGGGCCGGTCGAGCGGCGCCGCGTCGCTTGCCGCCGCGTCGCTTGGGCGACCGGCGCGGGCTCGCGGCTTCGTACTCGTCGAACTCGTCGAGGTCTGCGAGCTCATCGACGACCTCCGCGTCGACGGCCCCCGCCTCGGTCGGGGCCGCCGGAGCTCCCCGGCCGCTGCGGGGCCTAGGCTCGCGGACATCAAAGCCCACGCGCTGGTGGCCGGCCGCGACCAGGCGCGGGTCGACGCCCATCGGCCACGGCGCGCCGCCGGCCGCGATCGGCATGAGCTGCTGCGGCCCAAGGGCGACCAAGGCCGAGGCCGTCGCCCGACCGCTGCGCCGCATCGCCAAGGCCGAGGCGCGGATCGCCTCGCGGACCTTGGTCGCGTGCTCGAGCTCGCGCCGGAGGCTGTCGAGCTCCGCGGGCATCGGGATCGCGAGCGCCTCGAACTCGGCGATCTCGGCCGCCTTGATCTCGGGATCGATGTCGGCCGTGACCGGCCCTGCGTCGCGCCATCGCTCGAACTCGAACGCGTCCTCAGCCGCCAACAACAAGATCTCGCGCCCGCTCGAATGCCCGTACATGGTGGTCGTGTCCTTTCAGTACCCGAGCTTGCCCAGCTCGTAGCCAAGCGTGGTCCGAAACGCCCGCAGCGCGCCCGCGAACTCGCCCTCGGTCTTGCGGGCCAGCATCGGCGAGGCGGTCTTGAGCATCCGCGCGGTCTCGGGTCCGCTGCGGACGTCGATCGCCGCCCCCTCTTCGGCGAGCGCCAGCCACGTGTGGGCGAGCTCGCGGACATCGGGGCTGTGGCTGTGGGTCAACTTGTGCAAGACCGTCGCGACCGCCTGGGCGAGGAGGTCGGGGTTGGCGAGCTCGAGCCGGCGCATGCCCGTAGGCGCCGCGCCTGGCTCGAGCTCGTCACGACGCAACGCGACGAAGGTGGTGATGAAGCCCCGCAGCGAGCCCCGCAGCTGAAAGTCCTGGGCGCTGAAGCGATCGAGCAAGCGAGCCCGGAGCGGGCCGACCACCGGATCGAGGCGCCCACGCGCGTCGGAGATGCCGGGGATCTCGAGCTCGCGCAGGACCTCGCGGATCAGCTCGCCGAGCGCCTGAACGGCAGCTCGATCGCCCGCGCGGATGCTCGAGAGGAGCTGCTCGTCGCGGACTGTCGCCATGCCGGGTCATTATAGGTGCCCAGCGCACTCGCGCCAAAGCACGGGCGGGCGAATTCAGCGCGAGCATTGGCCGTAGGCTTTGCGCTCGAGCCGGGCCATGGGGGAGCATGCAGCGTGGACACCAACACGATGATGCGCCGGCGCAACCTGCGGGTCACCGAGCAGCTGATCGGCGAGCTCGAGGCCGAGCGCTTTGACTCGCCGTTGACCAAGCGCATCCTCGAAAATCCCGGTTCGTTCCCACGCCTGCTTCGCGCCTGCTTTTTGGCGCAAACCGGCAAGTACAGCGCGGCCCGGGCCGACGTACGAGCGGCCCTCGAGTGGGCGCCCGATAACCCGGTCGTCGAGCTCGTCGCGGGGATGATCTCGTTTGCGACCCGCGACTACCAGCGGGCGATCGATCACTACGAGCGGGTCGCGGCCGGCGGCGGACCGGCGGCCCACCGCGCGCGTCAGCAGATCATCGACGCCGCTCGAGCGCTGGGCTGGGAGCACGATGTCCGCCGGGCGCTCGCCGACGCGATCGCGGCCGAACCAAACGATCCGAGCTGGCACGCCCAGGCGGCGCGGTTCTACGCCCGGGGCTGCCACTGGACCCGCGCGCTCGAGCACGCCCGCCGGGCCCTCGAGCTCGCGCCCGCCAGCCCGCGCATGTGGATGGAGGCAGCCAACCTGCACGCGCGCCTCGACCAACGCGAGCCAGCCCTGGCCGCCCTCGCTCGCGCGCTCGAGCTCGCGCCCGCCGATGAAGAGCTGATCTACCGGCGCGAAGCGGCGCGCGTGGCGATCGACGCGAGCGACTACGGGCTCGCGCTCGCCTGCCTCGAGCGGGCCTTGCAGCTCGAGCCTGCGGCCGCCGAGCTCGTGCAGATCGCCGAGATCCACAGCTGGAAGGGCGACGACGCCGAGGCCTCGGCCGCGACCGCACGCGCGCTCGCCCTCGACCCCGGCTGCGCCGCCGCGATCCGCATGCAGGGCGCGCTACAAGTCCGGGCCAAGCGCTACGAGCAGGCGATCGAGACCCTCCGACGCGCGGTCGCCCTCGAGCCCACGGACTACCAAGCGCACGTGTGGCTGAGCGAGGCCTACCTCCGGCTCGAGCGCTTTGAAGCGGGCCACGCCCAGCTTCACCACGGGACCATGAACGCCGGCGGGTTCTTGTTCGTGGCCTGGCTCCTGCGGTTCTTGTTGGTCAGCTATGAGTCAGGGGATCCGAGCGAGATCCTCACACCCAACCGAACCGAGGAGCTCGACGCCGTGCTCCGCGAGCTGTGCCCCGAGCAGGCCGAGCGCGGGCTCGCGACCATGCAGACCAGCGATCTACTGGTCGCGGTCGAGGCCGCGCTCGCGGCCCTGCGCGGCAACCGAAGCATCTACGCCACCCACGTCGTCGACGGCAGCTTGACGCGGCTGCACGCGCGGACCGGCTGCCGTCACGAGTCGCGCTGGGCCCTGCAGCTGCTGCGCGTGGCCCCGGGCGAGGAGTGCCTGCGCTACTTCGACGACATCTTCGCCAAGTACCCGGGCTCGTCCTTGCCGATCTGCCACCGCGGCGAGCTTCACCTGTGGCTCGGCAATTTCGACGCAGCCCGAGCCGATCTCGAGGCGGCGATCCAGACCGTCGAGGGCACGCGCTGGGCCTACATCGGGCTCTCGACCCTCGACCTGCTCGCTGGCGATCCCCAAGCCGCGCTCGACACCAACGCCCACGGCGTCCGGGTGATGCAAAACACCGAAGGCCCGGCCGTATACGTGTTTCGCGGCGAGGCCATGCGCAAGCTCGGGCGCATCGACGCGGCGATCGTCGAGCTCGAGAAGTCGGTCGCGCACCACCCCGCGCGCGCGAGCGGGACCATCAACCTCGCGCTTTGCTACGCGAGCAAGGCCGATCAGCCGCGGTTCGACGCGCTGTGGAAGCGCCTGCGCGACGAGCAGGCCGCCGGCTTGCTGTCCGACGCGGCCCACGAGCTCGACCTGACGATCTTCGGCGACGACGACTGGGAGCCCGAGCTCGAGGTCAAGGTCGCCGTGCTCGAGCACGCCCTGACGATGATGGGCGGCAACCGTTCGTCGGGGCTGTTGACCTACTGGACCCGCGCCAAGACCATGCGCTTCGTTCGGCTCTGGCCGCACGTGGGGGTCAGCGCCCACGCCCGCGATCGTGCGCACCTCGATCAAGCCAAGCGGGTCTTGCTCAAGGCGCTGGCCCACTACCAAGGGCCGCGGGCTGTCTAGCAGCTAGCGCGGCGGGCGGTGCCCGGATGACAGGGCTCCGGCGACCTGTCATGGTCCTGCGCGGCGATGACCGGCCCTAGCTCATTGCGCCGGACACCCGGGCGCGCCCATGGCTTCGAGCCCCTCGAGCTCGAGGGCACGATCCCCGAGGGTCTGGCCGGCAGCTTGTACCGCGTCGCTGCGGGGATCGTCTCGGCGGTGCGCATCCAACCAGCCCGCGCCTGCGGAGCCGTCCAGGCGATCCCGTCGACCGGGGGGCGGATCCGCCGGCTGCGCAACAACGTCGCCAACAGCTCGGCGTGGATCTGGAACCGCCAGCTGTTCGCGCTGATGGAGGACGGCAAGCCGACGCAGCTCGACCCCAAGACCCTCGCGCCGCTCGCCGAGCGAACGCTCGACGGCGTCGTCGGCCGGACGTTCTCGGCGCACCCGCACCGCGTCGCCTCGCTCGGGACCAGCTTCAATTTCGGGCTGCGCTTCGCGAGGGGCACGACCCTCGATCTCTTCGCTCTGCCCGACGGCGGCCAGGCCCGCAAGATCGGCGCGATCGAGCTGCCGTGGGCGACCCTCGTCCACGACTTCGTGGCCACCGCCACGCACCTGGTGTTCGTGATCTGCCCGGCCAAGCTGGTGCTGTGGCGGGCGTTGCTCGGGATCGGTGACATCAGCCAGCTGTTCGAGTGGACGCCGTCGCTCGGGTCCACGCTGATCGTGGTCCCGATCGCCGAGCCCGAGCGCGCCCAACCGATCCCCTGCGATCCGTATTGGGTCTGGCACTTCGCCAACGGGTTCCGCCGCGCCGACGAGCTGGTCTTCGACCTGTGCCGCTACGCCGACTTCTCCCCCCTCGATCCGCTCCGGCCCTCGTCGGCCTCGCCGATCTACCACCGCGCCGTGCTCGAGCTCCGAACCGGGCGGCTGCGCAACGACCCTGCGCTCGACGGCCCCGCCGAATTTCCCCGGGTCCACCCCGCCGTCGAGGGTCAGGCCCACCGCTACGCGTGGATCCACCGCGTCCAGCAAACCGAGCGCGTGGCCCGGTTCGAGGTCGAGACCGGTCGCCTGCGCGAGTGGGTCCCCGACGGCGCGCTCTCGCTCAGCGAGCCCGTGCTCGTCCCCCGCCCGAGCGCCGGTCGCGACGAAGCCGATGTCTGGGTGCTGATCTCCGGCCACGACCCGCTCCGCGATCGCAGCTTCGTCGCGATCCTCGACGGCCACGCGCCCGACCACGGACCCGTCGCCAAGCTGTGGTTCGACCAGACCATCCCCCGGTCCTTCCACGGCAGCTGGCTGGACGGCGAGCCTCGACCATGAGCAAAGCCACCCGTACACCGGCGCAGCTGCGCGAGCGCGGGCTGATCGGCGCCTCCGAGCTGATCGCCGTCGAGCGCGTCGTCGCCCGGTTCGCGGCCTCGATCACCGACGAGATGGTCGAGCTGATCAACCCCGACGACCGCGACGATCCGATCGCCGCGCAGTTCGTCCCGCGCGCCGCCGAGCTCCACACCGCGCCCGAGGAGCTCAGCGATCCGATCGGCGACGAGCCCCACACCCCGGTCGCGGGCGTGACCCACCGCTACCCCGATCGCGCGCTGCTCAAGCCCGTCCACGTGTGCCCGGTCTACTGCCGGTTTTGCTTCCGCCGCGAGCAGGTCGGGCCCAAGCACGGCGCCAAGCCCAGCGTGCTCAGCGACGCCGAGCTCGACCACGCGCTCGCCTACATCCGCGAGCACCCGCAGATCTGGGAGGTGATCCTCAGCGGCGGCGATCCGCTGATCTTGGCCCCGGCCAAGCTCGCCCGCCTGATCGCGGCGCTCGACGCGATCGAGCACGTCCGCGTCATTCGGATCCACACGCGGGTGCCGGTCGTCGACAGCCAGCGCATCAACGTCGCGCTGCTCGACGCCCTCGCCGTCGACACCACGGTCTACGTGGTCCTGCACACCAACCATGTCCGCGAGCTGACCCCCGCCGCCGCGCGAGCCTGCGCGAGCATCGTCGACGCCGGGATCCCCATGCTCGCGCAGACCGTCCTGCTCCGAGGCGTCAACGCCGACGCGGCCGTGCTCGAGGCCTTGTTTCGCCGGCTCGTCGAGCTGCGGATCAAGCCCTACTACCTGCACCACGGCGACCTCGCCGAAGGCACCAGCGAGTTTCGGACCACCATCGACGAGGGCCAAGCGCTGATGCGAGCGCTGCGGGGCCGGGTCTCGGGCTTGTGCCAGCCGACCTACATGCTCGACATCCCCGGCGGCCACGGCAAGGTGCCGATCGGGCCAAGCTACCTCCACGAGCCCGCGCCCGAGCTCGGCGACGAGCCCCGGCGCGTCGAAGACATCGACGGCCGGCTCCACCGCTATCCGCCCAAGCGCGACTAGGCCCTAACCCACAACCGTGCCCGGCGTCCCGCCGAAGCAAGTCCAGCGGAAGTTGTCGAGCAGCACCGCCGAGTCGACGAGGTTGTCGCCGATGTCCATGATCGCGAAGATCACCGTGATGGTCTCGCCCTGCGTGACCGGCCAGGTGGTCTCGAGCCAGCGGGTCCCAGCGTGGCCCTCGAGCCCGGTGCCCTGCAGCTGCGGCGCCGCGCAAGGCAGCGGGCAGTCGATGTCGTTGGGGGCGTCCTTGTAGTCGAGGAACCCGCCGTTGACGGTGATCGCCGCGCCAAACTGATCGAAGGTGATGTTGCCGGTCCAGTCCTCGGACTCGAGCCACGCGATGTACATGTCGTTGTACGGGTACTGGTAGAAGATCGGGTACTCCCAGGACAAAAACGCGACGTTGTAGGCGAACGCGTTGACGGCCGTCGGGACCTCGATGCTAAACCGCAGCTCGGCGTAGTCGAACGCGCCCGGGGTCCCGAGGAACTGCCCCGCGAGGGTGTTGGAGCAGTCGCCGGTCCCGACCAACGCCGGGTTGTCGTGGCAGTCTTGGCTCTCCGACACCTTCTGCGGCTTCATCGGCGCCGGGAGGTTGCCCGGGTCGTTCATCGGCAAGTTGGTGTTGCCCGCGGCCCCCGGCTGGGTCACGTCGTAGGCGTCCCCGCTCGAGAGGATGACCATCTTCTCGCCCTCGCGGATCGGGTAGGTCGCGGGGTTGTAGGTGCCGAGCTGGCCCTCGTGGACCCGGAGCGCGGACCAGTGCCCGGTGTACTTGAGGGTGGCTTGAAACTCACCGGGGCAGTTGAGCCCGAGCGCCCGCCAGGCGGTCTGCTGCGTGTTGGGGTACTCGAGGTGATCGCAAGGGATGTGCTTGGGGACCAAGCAGATGTCCGGGGAGTCGGGCATCGTCGCGACGTCCCACTTGGGATCGTAGGGCCCGTCGTTGTCACCGTCACCGTCGCCGGGGCTGCCGTCCCCATCACCCTGGCCGTCGCCCCCCGAGGTCCCATCACCGTCGCCGTCGCCGTCGCCCGGGCCGGAGCCGCCGAGGGTCGTGTTCATCTCCTCCGATCCCCCCTCCCCGCCGGACCCACCGGAGCAGCCCCCGACCGACGCGAACGCGAGGCCCGTGCCCAACGGGGTGAGCAGGGAGACAACCAGAGTCCGACGCAACAAAATCGCAAGCTGCATGATCAAGGGCGATCGTCAGGCCAAACGCCCGGGGATTCAAGCTCGATGATCGCGGGCTGGAGTTCCCGCGCCCCGCGCCATGCGTACGCAGGCCCAAGTGGCTGGGATCACCCCGTGAACAGCGAGCAAAACTGGCGCAAGCGAGCAGCTTCGCGGGGTGGATTCGCCCGAGCGCGCACGGGGGTTCCTCCGCTTTCACCCGGCGCCGTCACGCGGCATGATCGAACTGCATGAAGTACCGGACCCTCGCTCGCACCGACTTGCAGCTCTCGGCCATCGGCTTCGGCTGCTGGGCGATCGGCGGGAAGTGGTGGGGCGACGATGTCGACGACCGGCGCTCGATCGCGGCGATCCACGCGGCCCTCGATCACGGCATCAACTGGTTCGATACCGCGCCGCTCTACGGCCACGGCCACGCCGACGAGGTCCTGCTCGAGGCCCTCGGCGAGCGCCGCCACGACGTCGTGATCGCGACCAAGGTCGGGGTCCGGTTCGGCGGCTCGCACGGCGACCACGCGTTTAGCGACCTGCACCCCGATCACATCGTCGCGGACTGCGAGGCCAGCCTCCGGCGCCTGCGACTCGAGACCATCCCGCTGTTGCAGGTCCACTGGCCCTGCGAACGCGACACCGCCCTCGAGGCGACCCTCGAGGCGCTCATGGCCCTGCGCGACGGCGGCAAGATCCGTCACTTTGGCCTGTGCAACTACGGCAGCCGCCCCTTGCAAGCCGCGCTCGCCTACGCCCCGGAGCTCGCCAGCTTGCAGACGCCCTACTCGATGCTGCGCCGCGAGTTCGAGTACGCCCTGCGCGATCGAGTCGCGCCCGAGGACGACCAAGGCAGCCGCCAGCAGACCCTCGGCGTGCTCGCCTACGAGACCTTGTGTCGCGGGCTGCTGTCCGGAAAATTTACCAGCCTGCCCACGTTCCCGAGCACCGATCTGCGCCACAACGACCAGCGCTTCCGCGAGCCGGCGTGGTCGCGCATTCAACCCTTGATCAACGCCCTGCGCGTAGTCGGGGCTAAGCTCGATGTCCCACCGGCGGCCCTCGCCGTAGCGTGGGTCCTGCGTCAGCCGGGCGTCAGCGTCGCGATCGTCGGCGCCAAGCGACCCGAGCAGGTCGCCGAACAGGTCCGCGCCCTCGAGCTGATCTCCCGCGATTCAATCTGGCGGGCGCTCGCGCCCCACATTGAACGCACCCGCCCTTAGTCACTTTATCAATCAATCACACCACTCCACAGATCCCATGAATCGCTGACCAGCGATCGGCGTCGCCATTTGTCGACGTTCGCTCGTCTGCGCGTCGCAACCAGCGGACACCGTCCGCCGATCGGCAGCATTGATGACCACCGACCCTCGCCCACGACCGCCGTTGACCAGCCGAGTATGGTTCTTTCCCGCGCTCATGCTGCTGATGCCGCTGCTCTCGCGCGCGTGCATGATCGGGCTCCCCCAGCCGCCGACGACGGCGGCGACGACCGTACGCGAGTGCAAAGACGAGCGTAACGAGTGCCTCCAACGGTGCTCGCCCCACGCCCCCCTAGCCGAGCAGGTCGAATGTGAGCAGCGCTGTCAGGATCGCTACCTCGACTGCCTCTATGAGGGCTCCCATGCGCTCGACGGCGACGGAGACTGGGGCTGCTACGTAGTCGACTGGACTGATGACGACTACGTTGACGGCGAGCTCGGCTGCAACGCCGATCACTCTGACGACGACGGCTGGACCAGCGGCGACGACGGCTGGACCAGCGGCGACGACGGAAACGACAGCGGCGACGACGGCTGGACCAGCGGCGACGACGGCTGGACCAGCGGCGACGACGGCTGGACCAGCGGCGACGACGGCGGCGACGACGACGGCGACAGCGACGACGGCGACGACGGCGACTGGGGCCAAGACTGGGGCGAGTGAGCAGCGCGCAAACCGCGAAGGGCGCGGCGGCGCGGCCTCGTGCAATCATGCGCCGGGAGCAACAGCGCATGAACCACGACCACGACCACGACCACAGCCATGACGACCACTGCCAGGCCGAGGGCGCCCCGGACACCGGCTTCCTCGACCTCGAGATCAGCAAGGTGCTGTTCTCGGAGGCCGAAGCCACGACCCGCGAGGCCTACCGTGAGCTGCTCAAGGAGGCCGCCAAGCGGCGCCTGCAGGAGCGCTGGGGCGACCGGATCACCGCCCTCGCCACGCTCGCGGTCGATGAGCTGGTCGACGATGTCGAGGCCAACCTCGCGATCGAAGCGAAGATCGCGGCGCGCAAGCAGAGCCGGCAAGCGCTCGAGGAGCGCGTCGCCGAGATCATCAGCGAGGCGCAAAAAATTAGCGACCCGCCCGTGTGAGCCGACCGCGAACGTGGGTCCTTCGCAACCACGGTATCGTGGGCCCGCTGTGGCTGAGGACACCTACCTTCGCCTGTTTCACGAGCTCATCGCGTCGCGCTTCGAGTCCGAAGCAGCCAACGCCGCGATCGAACAGCTCGGACCCCCGGCGCGAGTGCTGCGAAGCCTCGCCCGCGCCCGTCGGCACGCGTGGGCCAGCGCTCGCGCCGACCTCGTTGCGGCCGTCGACGGCCCGCACGAGCGCGCCGCCCTCGTCGAGTTTGTCGCTGGCGTCGCGCTGTACGTCGCCCGTGACTACGACCGAGCGCTGTCCACCCTGCTGCGCGCCGCCGAGCGCGGCAAGCCGGGCATCGCCAAGCAAGCCCGAAGCTACGCGCTGCGCTTCGCCCAAAACCTCGGCTGGAACCAGCGCGTCCGCGAGCTCGAGGCGCTGCTCTCCCCCGCTGGCCCGCGCTCGCGCCTAGCGGAAGCCTCGGCGCCCGACGCCGACGACCCTCGCGCAGCCGCGGCGTCGGCCTACGCCACGCTGTTCGACAGCGGTCCAAGCACGGCCGCCGCCGCGTTGAACGCCTTGCTCGCGCGCCATCCCGAGCACCCGAGCGTCATCGCGGCCCTCGCTCGCCTCGAGCTCCTGCGCAATCAATTCGAGGCCGCGCGAGCGCGGCTATCGGCGCTCACGCCCGCGCTTCGCGAGGCGCTCGCCGGCGAGCTCGCGGCCTTGGCCCTCGCCGACGGTGACGCCGAGCAGGCGCTGATCCAGACCGCCGACGACCACGACGACCCGCGCTTGCTGTACCTGCGGGCCCGGGCCCTAGTCGCCCTCGACGACACCCCAGAGGCCAACCGCGAGGCCAGCGAGCTGCTCGAGCGCGCCCGATGTGAGCTGCCCGAGTCGGTCGCGATCGGCCTCGCGCTCGCGCTGTCCCGCCACCGCGAGGCGCCCGAGACCTTCAGTGAGGGGCTCGAGCGCCGGTTCGAGGCGTTGTTGGAGTGGGCGCCCGGGCTGCTCGCGGACGCGGCCGCAGCCGCGGCGATCGAGCTGTGGACCGACAACGGCCCGCTCGCCGACCGCGACGACAAGGTCACGATCCTCGCTCGCGCCCAGCAGATGCTCAGCGCCGAGGCCGATCTCGTGCGCTCGAGCTACCGCAGCGGGCTCCGGCTGCGGCACGTCGCGCCCAGCTCGACCCCAGCCAGCGGCGCCCAGGCTTCGCACCTCGAGCGGCTTCACGCCGACGACCGCGCGCTGCTCGAGTACATCGACACCACCTTGGTCCGGGCGATCGGCGTCAAGCCGCCCCGGCCAATCGCCCCCGGCGTCGACATCGCGTCGACCTCGTTCAGCCCCAAGCGCGTCTGGCAGCCGCGCTACCTCAGCCCCGCCCAGATCGAGCAGTTCATCGTCGACGGCTTTTTAATCGTGCCGCAGGCCTTCGATCCCGAGCTCGCCCGAGCCTGGCGCGAGGACGCCAACCGCCGGCTGCGCGACGAGCCCGAACAATGGGTCCGCGGCTACGATCCGACCAACGAGGCCATGAGCCTGCGCGACTACTCGCCCGACGACCCCTCGACCTGGACCTGGGGTCGCCTCGACCTCGATGGGCCCAAGAGCGTCGTCATCGAAGAATTCGCGCCCACGGCCTGGGCGGCGATCTGCGACCTCCTTGGCGGCCCCGATCGGATCAAGACCCGGTCCTGGAAGAACTACCTGATCATCAATTTTTGCGCAGACCAGCACCTCGGCATCGACGCCCCTGAGCCCGACTGGGACAGTTGGCACATCGATAACCCCAGCCCGATGATGCGCCTCGATCAGATCCAAAACGGCCTGATCGGCGTCGCCTGTTTCAGCCGGCTGTTGCCGCGCTCAGGCAACACCTGGCTGGCCCCGGACTCGGTCGCTCGGGTCGCTCGCGAGCTCGCGGCGCACCCCGAAGGCATCGACTTCGTGGCCGACCGCGGCAACCGGATCACCACGCAGTGCGAGCGCTTCCACGAGGTCGTCGGCGAGGTCGGCGATCTCCTGCTCATGCACCCCTTGATGATGCACTCGACCTCGCCCAACCGCAGCGGGCGGATCCGCTGGATGGGCAACCCGATGGTCGAGCTCAACGCCCCGCTCGACCCGTTTCGGCCCGTCGCCGAGCTCTCACCGGTCGAGCTCGCGATCCACCGGGCGATCACCAGCGGCGATCAGTAGCTGATGCCCACGCGCCGGTAGATCGCGGCCAACAGCCACATCGGGCCGATCAGCAGGAACTGCAGATCCTCGAAGAACGAGGGCTTCTTGCCCTCGATCTTGTGCCCGATGAACTGCACGATCCACGCGAGCACGAAGATCGCCAAGGAGCTGGCCCACAGCGGCAGCGGCAGCCCGGCGATCACCTGCACGATCGCGAGCATCGCGGCGCTGACCACCGCCATCCCGACCGCCAAGGGGATCGAGATCAGCGCGTAGTAGCCGACCGCGAGCACGACCACGGCCGTCGCCCAGCTCAACCATGGATCGGCGAACGGGCTCGGGATCGTCGCGAGCAGGCCGAGCACGCTGATCATGATCCACGGGATGCAGATCCAGTGGATCGTCTTGTTGGTCGGGTTTTGATGGCTCTCACCGTAGGCGTCGAGCCACTCTTGTGCAGTTCGCATGATCGGATGGTTCTCCAGGGGATAGGGGACAGCTCAAGCGGCGAGCAACACGTTGATCAACATGCGCTCGAGGTCGGCGGTGATGCTCGCGTCGTCGGCCTGACCGGGCCACAGCTCGGCCCAGATCACCGCCTCGCGCAAGAACCCGGCCGCGAGTAAAAAACAGCTGCGAGCGAGGCGCTCGGGGTCGCCGGCGGCGAACGCCTCGCGCTTGCTCAGCCACGTCGAGGTCACGCGGTCCATGAGCAAGGCGTTGAGCTCGCGGGCGTGCGAGCCAAACGCGGCGCTGCGCCGGGCCTCGACGATCGTCGCCCGGATCGCGCCTTGCCGCCGACGGTGCAGCGTGACCATCTCTTCGGCGTTGATCGCGAGCATCGCTCGGGCCGTGTGACCAAGGAACCGGCTCGGCGTGAACGCCTGCTCGATGTGCGCGACGATCTCGGCGTAGAACCGCCGACGAAGGTGCTCGAGCAGCGCGTCCTTGTTGCCGACGCGATCGTAAAAGGTGCCCACGGCCACGCGCGCGCGCGTGCAGACCTCAGCCACGGTGATCTGCTCGAAGGTCTTCTCTTCGATCAGATCGGCGAGCGCCTCGACGATCCGCTCGAGGCTCCGCTGGCTGCGACGCTGAAGCGTCGGCCGGAGCTGCGCGCGGGCGGGGGCCCCGGCGAGGTCGTTGTCTTCCGCTCGGCTCATGGGCGACGGCTCAGTTCCGAACCTGGATTCGGGTTTTAGCGGAGGACCGTTCCCGCCGTCAAGTGGACTCCGCGCAAAGGGGTCAACGGAGTTTTCTCGGGACCTTGCCATTGGCGGCATGCGGGTCTGCATGTAGCGTCTCGGCCGTGCGCCTCCAGCAACTCGAAGGCATGAAAGTTGGCATCTGCGTCTCCGGCGGGCTCGACAGCAAGACTGTCACCGCGCGGCTGCTGCAGGCCGGTGTCGAGTGTATCTGCTTCACGGCAGACCTCGCGCAGCCCGATGAAGACGACATCGAGAACGTCCGCGAGAAGATGGCTCCGACCGGGGCCGAGACCGTGATCGTCGATCTCAAGCACGACATGGCCAAGGCCTGTTTTCGGATGATCCGCACCCAGGCCCAGTACGACGGCGGCTACTGGAACACCACCGGCATCGCCCGCGCGGTCACGGTCCGCGGCTTGCTCGGCGCCATGCAAGCGCGCGGCTGCACGGTCCTCGCCCACGGGGCCACGGGCCGCGGCAACGACCAGCTCCGGTTCGAGCGCTACACCAACGTGCTGGCCCCGAAGATGAAGGTCTACGCGCCGTGGCGCGACCCGACCCTGCTCGAGCAGTTTCCCGGGCGCAAGCAGATGATCGGCTACCTCGCCGACCACGGCATCGAGGTCGACCTCGGCCCGCGCAAGCGCTACTCGACCGACGCCAACTTGGCCGGGCTGTCCCATGAAGCCGAGGATCTCGAGGATCTCGAGACCCCGATGAGCATCGTCGAACCGCTGATGTGCGTGTGGCCGCAGCAGGCCCCGGACACCGTCGAGACCGTGACCTTGCGCTTTCAAAAGGGCGACTGCGTGGCGATCAACGGCGAGGAGCTCGATCCGCTCCAGTGCATGTACAAGGCCAACGAGATCGGCGGACGCAACGGCATCGGCCTGCGCAGCGCCCTCGAGAACCGGATCATCGGGACCAAGAGCCGCGGCGTCTACGAAGCGCCGGGCCTCGAGCTGCTCGCCACCGGGCTGCGCTCGGTCTACCAGGCCGTGATGGATCGCCGCTCCACGCAGCTGTTCCACACGCTCTCGACCAACTACGCCCAGCAGATCTACGACGGCCGGCTCTACGACCCGCAGGCCCGGGCGATCCTCGCCGCCGTCGACGTGCTCGCCAACTACGCGAGCGCGACCGTCGAGCTCGGCCTGTACAAGGGCAACATGTTCTTCAAGGCCTTGCGCGACTGCCCGCACACGCTCTACAACCCCGCCGACGCGTCGATGGAGGCGAGCGACGGGCTCAACCCGGTCAGCTCGCAGGGCTTCGTCGAGGTCCAAAAGGTCGAGGCCATCGCCCTCGCCAACGCCGGCCAAATCGCCGATTGACGGTATGATCGGTCATTGACGGGCGCACCACGCAATCGCCGACAGCCGCGCAGCTCGCAGCGGCGCTCCTGGCAGACTCATGAGCTGAGCTCGGACCGCAGCGAGCTCGTCGGCGAGCCTGGGGTCATCGTCGCCCACCACGGCGTCGCGGTCAGCGTCCGGCTCGACGCCGACCGCGAGCTGCGCCCGGTCAAGGTCAAGCGCCGCTCGGGCCACGTGGTCGGCGACCGGGTCCAGGTCGTCGGCGAGCGCCTCCACCGGCTCGAGCGCCAGACCCAGCTGCGCCGGCGCGACGCCATGGGCAACGTTCACACCGTCGCCGCCAACCTCGACGTGCTCGGCGTCGTCCTCGCCCCGGTCCCACCCTCGCCCACGGGCTTCGTCGACCGAGCCTTGATCGCAGCGGAGGCCGCCGGCCTGCTGCCGTTTTTGGTCATCAACAAGGCCGACCTCGCCGAGACCCCGGCGCTCGTCGAGTCGATCCAGCAGACCTGGCTCGAGGGCCCCGGCGCCATCGACGTGCCGATCTACTGCGTATCCGCGGCGAGCGGCGAAGGGCTCGACGCGCTCCGCGAGCACCTCGCTGGCCACCGGCCTGGGCTTGGCCACCGCGGCGCCTTCGTCGGCACCTCGGGCGTCGGCAAGAGCTCGCTGGTCAACGCCTTGCTCCCGCGCGTCGAGCTCCCGGTCGGCGAGATCAACCAGCTCTCGGGCCTCGGCCGGCACACGACCACCACCGCCACCCTCCACGCCCTGCCGGACGGCGGCGAGCTCATCGACACCCCCGGGTTTCGCGACTTTGGCCTCGTCGACATCAACGTCGCCGACCTCGCCCTGCACTTCCCCGGCTTCGCCCCGCTGCTCGCCGCGCAAGGCTGCCGCTTCAACGACTGCCGCCACCGCGCCGAGCCCGATTGCACGATCAAGCTCGCCGTCGAGCACGGCCGGCTCGCGCGACCTCGCTGGGACCGCTACCTCGAGCTGCTCGCTGAGCTCGAGGGCTGTTAGGACACAGTCGGCCGCCGAAACAGCGCCCCGAGATCGAAGGGGACAGCGTGAAACGGCTCCGGTCGCGCCGCAGCCTCGGCACCATGCGTCGACGCCACCACCCAAACGCTGCCTTCGCGACGGTATACCTCGAGGGTCTGCGCGAGCGGATCCACCAGCCACAGGTGGCCGACGCCGTGGTTGGCGTACAGGGGCATCTTTTCGACGCGATCGGTGTGGGCCGTGCTCGGCGAGAGCACCTCGCACACCCAGTCGGGGACCAGCGCGATGGGGTTGTCCTCGGGCTCCTCATACCGCTCCACTCGCCAACCAGCGAGGTCCGGGCAGCGCACCTCTTCCCCGAGGACCAGCTCGGGCTCATCGAGGATGACCCATCCCCGAGGCCCACCCTCCGCGTCCCAACCAAAGGAGTTCACCAGACGAGCGCCCAGCACACTCGCCACCCGGACATGACGGGGGCGCGGCCGCGGCAGCACTCGCACCTCGCCGTTGACGATCTCGGCCTTCGTACCATCGGGCAGCGAACGGTACTGCTCGTACAGTCGCTCGAAGCGGCCCCGAGGTACGCTGGCAGTCACAACCCCAGCCTATCGCGAGCAAGCGAGCGACACCAGCACAGCCCGCGCTCGAGCGTCGGCAACGCCGCCCCCCAAACTCCGCGCGCAATCTCCACCACCGAATGGCGCATTCGGGCAAGCTCTGGTCTGCCCGAGAGTCGATTGATGGGGCGTGGCATGAACGATGCACGCGATCCAATAATGACTCAAACCAAGCATATGTCTCCTGGCGACGTGATGACCCAACTGCTCACCGCGATCCCCCGCCGCCTGTTCACGATCACCGCCGGAGTGTCCGGCGTCAGCTTCGCGTTTGGTGTCCTCGCCGGGGTCTTGGGTTACCGCGTGATCAGCCGGCGAACCCAAGCCAAGCAGGCCCCGTTCGAAGCCAACTATGAGGCGTGGACCAAGGCCAAGCTCTACGAGGTCGCCACCGATCTCGACCTCACGGGGCGCGGTGAGATGAGCAAAGACGAGCTGATCGAAGCGGTCCGCTCCGCTGCGGTTTAATGCTAGATCCGGCCGTGAGCGCGACCACCACCTCGAGCGAAGCCCTCAACCAGCGGTGCCGCGGAACCGGCACCTCCGCCGAAGCCAGCGAGCCACGGCGCCCCAACTTCAGCCGCACGACCCCTGCGCTGCTCAGCATCGCCGCTTTGGTGATCATCATCGCGGGCCTCCAGGCCGCGACCTGGCTGCTGCTCCCGGCGGTCCTAGCGATCTTCGTCTCCGCGATGGTGGTCCCGCTCCTGCACCGCCTGCGGGGCTGGGGCGTCCCGACTTGGGCCTGTATCACGATCGTGATGCTGGTCGTGCTCGCGGGCCTGTCGGGCTTCATCGCCCTGCTGACCCGCAGCCTCCAAGATCTGATCGGGACCTTCGCAACCCACGGCGGGGTCTTCGAGGATCTCGTGGCCTTCATCGACACGCGCTTGCGCGAGATCGGCCTGCCGGTCTCGCTCAGCGACATTGGGTCGCACTTCGATCCAGCTTCGCTGATGACCAACGCCCGGAACGTCGCCGGCGGGCTCGTGTCGTTCGTGTCCAACGCCTTGTTCGTGACCGTGATGGTCGGGTTCATGGTCGCGGAGTCGGCGGGCCTCGCTCGCAAGCTCGACGTCGCCTGGGGTCCGCTCGCCCGGCGGGGCAAGGGCATCCGCGACGCGGTCAGGCGGGTGCGTCGCTACGTCTGGCTCAAGACCGTCATCAGCCTCGCGACTGGGCTGCTCGCGGGGCTCGCGTGCTGGGCCGCTGGCGTCGAGGCGCCGCTGTTGTGGGGCGTGTTGGCGTTCGGGCTCAACTACATCCCGATGCTCGGCTCGCTGATCGCCGCGATCCCGCCGGTGTTGCTGGCGTTCGCGCAAGGCTGGCCCACGACCGTGGCGCTGATCGCCGCCTACTTGGCGATCAACATCATCATGGCCAACATCATCGAGCCCCGGGTGCTCGGCCGACGCCTGAACATCTCGCCCGCCGTCATCCTGTTGTCGTTGCTGTTTTGGGGCTGGATCTTTGGCCCGATCGGCTTGCTGCTCGCCGTCCCGTTCACGATGATCGTGAGCAGCTATAGCCAGTATCACAAGGATCTTCGCTGGCTCGCCGTGCTGCTCTCGTCAAACTCCAAGTTCGACGACCGGACCTGGACCTTGGCCGTGCCCGTGCCCCTCATCGAAGGGCCGATCGGGACCGGGGCGATCTGATCCCGCCATTGGCCGTGTCGAATCGTCACACCCGCTCACCTCGAGGTCGCCTCGTTGCGCGGCTCCGGCATCGCGCCGTCCACCGCCAAGGGCTGCTCGGGCCGCGGCCCCGGCACGCACACCCGCTCGCTCAGCTCGCTGGTCGAGAACCACCGCTGCCAGCGATCGTGGGGCGGGATCCCGCAATGGCCCGAGCTCGGGCAGTCTGAATCCTGCGCGCAGGTGACCGTGCAAAACCGTCCGTGCTCGCCGACCACACAGCGCCCGCGCAGCGCCGCGCAGTCAAAGCCGCCGCCGCAAGGTTCACCAACCGCGGGCGCCAAGCCGAGCTTCAAGCCCCACGGCAGCGCGAGCAGGACCACCGCCGTCACGCCCAAGGCGAGCGCGGGTGACCACGCCTCGGCCACGCTCACGCGCTCCCCCGCCCAGCCGGCCGCACCCACCCACCAAACTCGCGCTCGAGCTCGAGCGCCGCGGCGATCGTCAGGTGATCGTTGCCGCCCGCGCCGACGACCTGCAGACCTAGCGGCAAGCCAGCGCGGCTCAAGCCCATCGGCACCTGCGTGACCGGCAGCTCGAGGACGTTGAAGATCGCCGTATAGGTCCAGCCAAACGGCCGCAGCATCGGCGTGAAGTGGCGCGGGGCCGGACGCGAGTGCGAGGGGTAGAGCAGCAACGCGTTGGGCCGCAAGAGCTCGTCGATCTTCGCCCGCAAGGCTAGGCCTTCGGCGACCAGCTCGAGCCGGCGCTTTTCGTTGGGCACGAACGGCCGCAGATCTTCGACGGCCGCCAACACCAGCGCCGGCAAGGTGTGATCGGAGCGGCGCACGAGCCAACGCAAGAGCTCGCGCCCGAGCTCGATCGGCTGGCCCTCGCCGAGCAAGGTGCGAAACGGCGTGTCGGCGGCCTCGGCCATCGCCGCCGACCACAGCTCGAACGCCCGGCCGAACTCGGGGATCACCCGGCGCGCGACCTTGGCCCCGCGCCGCGCGAGGCTTTGGCCCGCGCGCTCGAGCGCGTCGAGCATCTCGATGTCGACCGCTCCCTTGCCGTCGTCCTCGACCACCCAGACCTGCAAGTCCGCGAGCTCGACCGCCTCGGGATCGCCGAGCGCGAGCTCGCGGACCCCTTGGTCGCGGCCGTCGGGGCCGGCGAGCAGCCGCAGCAAGGGCATCAGATCCGTGGCCCGCCGCGCGATCGGGCCGGTCGTCAGGTAGCGCAGCGCCGCGTTCTCGGAGATCGGGTGCATGCCCGTGGCCGGGACCAAGCCGCCCGTCGACTTGTGCCCAAACACCCCGCAAAAAAACGCCGGCATGCGGATCGACCCACCGATGTCAGCCCCGAGCCCAAACGGCGAGGCCCCAGCCCCGACGATCGCCCCCTCCCCGCCAGAGCTGCCACCGACGATGCAGCGCGGGTCGTAGGGGTTGTTCGAGCGCCCGTAGACCCGGTTGTTGCTCTCCATCCACATGCACAGCTCGGACACGTTGGTCAGCCCGATGCAGATCGCCCCGGCGCTACGCAAGCGCGCGACCGTGGTCGCGTCCTGCGTCGCGATCACGTCGCGGCGACACACGAGGCCCGAGCTGTTGGGCAAGCCGGCGTACGCGAACGACTCCTTGATCGTGCACGGGACCCCGAGCAGCGGCGGCAAGCCGTCGAGGCCCTTGGCGCCGGCCTTGGCGAGCACGGCGTCGGCGGCGTCGGCCTCGGCGAGGGCCTGCTCGTAGCGCTCGACGACGATCGCGTTGATGCCAGGGTTGACCGCCCGCGCCCGCTCGACGTGGGCGCCCACGACCTCGCGCGAGCTCATCGCGCGGCTGCGGATCGCGGCGGCGAGGTCGAGCGCGGACATCGCGAGGGGGTCGGGCATCTCGCTACTCTAGCGAAACTCTGGGGCCAATGAAACGGACCAAGCCACCCGCGGATCCGACCGATCGCTTCACACCCGATTAACATAAATAGAGTGTATAGATAACATAGCCCCACGTCGCGGTTAAATTATTACAGTCGATGAACCCCAGCCGGGGCTCGTCCGTCTATGAAGCACCATGAACAACCAGACCAAAGCGACTTTGCGAGAGTCTTCGGCAGCGCTCGCCTTCGCCGAGCTTGGTCGACTCGAGCGTGACCGAGCCGCGTTCGCGGCCGCCAAGCAAGGTTCGCGTGACACGCTGAACCGCCAGCGGCTCGAGATCGGGCTCCTGCGCGAGCGGCTCGCGGCCGAGCGGCCCAAGGCCATCGCCCAGGCCCGGCGCGAGCGAGCCCGAGCCCAGCGCAGCCGCGAGCGGCTGACCGCCCAACTCCTCGCCAAGGCCGAGGCCGTCCAGGAGCAACGCCTCGCCCTGATCCGCGTCGAGCTCGAGGCCAAGCGCCTGCGCCTCGCCGCCCTCGAGGCCACCCAGCCCATCGAGCCGCCCGGCCGCCGGTTGTTCGAGTGGAGCGTCCCCATCGCCGCAGCCGCGTTCGTCGCCTTCCTCGGCTTCACGATCTTCGATGAGGAGCAAGCGGTCGCGCGCACCGTTGACGTCGATGCGGTCACCCATCAGGTCGAAGCGGTCAAAGCGGTCGACGAGCTCGACACGACCGACGAGCTCGACCCGGTCAACGAGGCCGACGCGGTCAACGAGGTCAACGAGCCCGAGCCCGAGCCCGAGCCCGTCGCCACCAAGAAGTCGACCACCACCAAGAAGTCGACCACCACCAAGAAGTCGACCACCACCAAGAACTCGACCACCACCAAGAACTCGACCACCACCAAGAACTCGACCACCACCAAGAACTCGAACCCGCTACAGATCGACAACTTCAGCGGCAACCCGCTCGGCTGAGCGAGCACCCCAACAAGCGGCCCCCTCCCAGCGAGGGCGGCCGCTTCCTTCATTGCTAGCACGGTAGGGACCCGGGTTACCCCGGGCCCCCCGTACAGATCCGGACGTGCGGGCACTACCGCATCCGGCTCCTGCCTC
>Ga0114946_10000277_pt1 | contig 32927 bp, 20 predicted proteins | sample WalLakDeSediment_FD_88676 | JGI IMG/M metagenome (GOLD analysis project Ga0114946, IMG submission 88676) | Lake sediment microbial communities from Walker lake, Nevada to study Microbial Dark Matter (Phase II) - Walker Lake 11/02/13 Deep Sediment | ecosystem: Environmental > Aquatic >... | reverse complement strand
TCGAAGGGCGATCCATGAATAGCCACCAAGCCGGAGGGCGTTCCATGAATAGCCACCAAGCCGGAGGGCGATCCATGAATAGCCACCAAGCCGGAGGGCGATCCATGAATAGCCACCAAGCCGGAGGGCGTTCCATGAATAGCCACCAAGCCGGAGGGCGTTCCATGAATAGCCACCAAGCCGGAGGGCGATCCATGAATAGCCACCAAGCCGGAGGGCGTTCCATGAACCGCCACTGGTCGGGAGTGATCCGGGAATCTCACAGTTTTTTTCGGGGGCGATCCATGAAATGCCACCGGCTTTTCGAAAGTGATCCATGAACCTCCAGCGTTTTTCGGGGGCGATCCATGAATCGATCTACAATGGTGGCCTACCGAACTCGAGGGTGATCCATGAACAGCCACCCTGTCAGGAACGGGGTGAATTTCACCTCTGGCGGATTCCGCCACGGGTGGATATTCCACTCCGATCCTCCGACTCGCCACCGCTAGCTGAGGTTGGAAAATTCACCCTTAGCATAGTGAGGCTTTATGCCCAGAACCTAACCCTGTGTTTAAGGGTGGGACACTCCCGCATTACTCATCAAAGATGATCGTGAACCGAGATACGATATCTTGTCAATCTTACCCCTTTCACGCTCGGCCTTCTTACACATCCAGTGAAAGTTTTCATCCGCAGATTCGACATACATTCCGATATCTTCTGTTGTCTTTATGATTCTACTTCGCTATCGATGAACCTGAGGAATTCTCCCGCGCTCTCGGTACCGGAAGCGTATGCGATGGCAAGTGCTTCGGTTAACGATACGCTGGAACGCCAAAACGGTGGCGACGCAAGGCCGGCGAGTATGGAAGGAAGCTGAGCGCTGATCGGGTAAGAGGAGTCGGTTGTATAGAATGAGAACTGCGGATTGGACTCCCTACCCACAAGATGGGGAACTGGGCTATCCAATGATAGTGGTCCCCAGAATACATGATAATCCGTAGGCAAAGGCACCCCAACGGGCTGCGGTGCTGACTCGACGGCGCGTCGTGCAGCGGCAGTTTGCAATTGGGCGAGGAATTGCTCTCTGTCCATACCACGCAAACGAAGCAACAGGAATGGATCGTCGTCAAAGGCTTCTGCAAGTAGATAGTACACTGCTGCTATGTGCTTACATGGATTCGACCAATCGGGACAGGAACAGTCGGTTTGCAAATCGCTGTCGGTCTGTGGGAACAGCGACAATCCCGACGACGCGAACAGTTTTTCGAGTGCTTCCGGCATTTCACCATTCAGTAAGGCTGCGGTTTCCAGAGGTTTACGACGCAGCTTGCGCATGACCGCCAACCATTCTTCCGGAGTGAACGCTCTGAGACGAATACGAACTTTGTACGGAGTCCGTCGCGTCCCCTGCACCGCAGCACTGACCTCACCAGCACCAATGCGAAGATCAGCAACTTGGCCACTGCGAGCATACCGTTTTCCTCTGCCAAGCCGGGCCCCGATCGGAAAAGACTCCAACGTCGCAACCCAACGCTTGCCCCACCACTTGCGACTAAAAGCTCCGCGGTCGGTTTTCGCTTTGATACCTCCCTCAACGCGGATCGGAAGAGCGGGAGTGTAATACCACCAGTCATCGCGGTAGCGACTCATACATTTCCTCCTTATGAACACGGGGTATGAAGCAGCATTTCATTATCATAAGAAAACTTTCTATTGCGCGTATGCTATCTCGTGATCGATGTACCGAGCATTCACGACTCCTACAAATGCTGCAGTGTGTGTTGTGGGATACGTAGCAGCGATTTGGATTCGAAATGTCATACATCAGTCCTCATCTCCTGTCGCTAAACCTTCTTCGAGGCGAACAAGTTCGAGAAAACTCTCGTTGGACATTTCCGTCAGCCACTGCTCTCCTCCGGTGATCACGGTGTCGGCGATGTCCTGTTTGCGCTCGAGCATTTCATCTATACGTTCCTCCAATGTCCCGGCGACAACGAAGGTATGGACTTGCACGTTTTTTTTCTGCCCAATACGGAAGGCACGGTCTGTGGCTTGATTTTCCACTGCCGGATTCCACCAGCGGTCGTAATGCACAACGTGATTGGCACGCGTAAGCGTCAGCCCCGTGCCACCGGCCTTGACAGAAAGAATGAATATGCTCGGCGCGGCGGCGTCGGACTGAAAACGCTCGACTATGGCGTCGCGGCGTTTTCGCGTCAAGCCACCGTGGAGAAAAAGCGCTTCTTCGGCGAACTGTTCCTGCATGGCCTGCTGAAGCAGCAATCCCATTTCCTTGAACTGCGTAAACACAAGTGTGCGCTCACCTCGCTGACGGATTTCCGAAGCGAGTTCAATGAGTCGACGCAACTTGCCCGAACGATTCCGCCATTCAGATCCGTCTCCGAGAAAATGCGCTGGATGATTGCATATCTGTTTTAGCCGCAGCAATGTGGCCAGCATTAACCCTCGACGCTCCATCCCATCTTTTTTTCGTAGTTCTTCAGCAAGATTGCTCACAGCAGCTTCGTACAAACTTGCCTGCTCGGGTGTGAGCGGACAATATTCTTTTTTCACGATTTTGTCTGGCAAATCGGAAATAATGCTCTTGTCGGTTTTTTCTCTTCTCAGAATAAACGGTCCGGTTATCATTCGCAATCGCAATGCGGCGTCCTGATCACCCCATCGCTGTATCGGATCCTGAAAACGGCGTCGGAATGCGGTTCGACCACCGAGCAAACCAGGATTGAGAAAATCCATCAGCGACCAAAGATCGCCGACGCTGTTTTCTACAGGCGTCCCAGTGAGCGCGATGCGGTAGTCAGCACCTATGGCACGTGCCGCACGAGCTTGCTTGGTTTCGTGGTTCTTGATGTTTTGCGCTTCATCGAGAATCACACCAGCCCATGAAACCTTTGAGAACAGCCCCACATCGCGATGCAACAATCCATAACTCGATATTACTATCCGACTTTTCTTCGCGTGGCGGAGAAAATCTTTTTCGCGATGTCTGTCGGAGCCGTGATGCACGAGCACATACAGTGAAGGAGTAAAACGCTCGGCTTCCTTCACCCAATTATTCACCACGGTGGTCGGGCAGATCAGTAGTGTGGGACGCTTCTCTCCTGCCTCCCCATCCCGTTGCAGCATTGCGAGCGTCTGCACTGTTTTGCCCAGTCCCATATCATCCGCGAGGCAGGCACCCAAGCCCCATCTCCGAAGAAATGCAAGCCAGGAATAACCGCGCTGTTGATACGGTCTGAGTGTACCGTGAAAATGCGAGGGCGCCGAGAGTAGTTCAAGACGCTCGTTACCCGAGAGTATGGAAGCGATATCTTCTATCCAACCACTTAGTTCAGCCCTATCGAGCGTGACTCCGTCTGTACTGCTATCCACGCCAAGCGATAGACGCAAGGCATCTCGTGCGCTGATCTTTTCCGTTTCGCGCTGTTCGAGCCGGGTGATGACGGCTTGAATCTCATCTGTATCAATATGTACCCATTGACCCCTCATTCGAATGAGAGGAGACTTCAATTCCGCAAGTGCGTACAACTCCTCCAAGGAAACAGATTCATCGCCGATTGACGCGGCGATACTGAAGTCTAAAAGCGAATCGAGCGAGAATGTCGCTGGACCCGAAGATTTCGGCGCCGATACTTTTGCTCGCAGCGTGACTCGCTTCTTCGAGCCTTGTCGCGTCCACCACGACGGATAGAGTATTTCATATCCGGCTTCCTGAAGTAGCGGAGCGAAGGCCCGCAGAAAATCCAATGCGCCCTCGCTATCCAGCGTCATTCCTGTAGGACGCGTGCTTCGGAGGCTACGCTTTGCATCCGGGTAGATCACTGTAATCTGTGCAAGAGCAGTCAGGACATATTCCGTGAGACGTGGTCCGAAGGACTGCAAGCGCTGCGCGGCTTTGCTGCGTGCACGCCATACATTAGCCAAGGGTAAACGTAGGCTTGGATCACTGCGTGGGCGAACATTGTACTCCAACTTCCATGCTGCCTTGCCAGTATCCGATTCATCATCCGAGGGTTCCTGAAGTTTGAGCCCCATCACGAATGGCGAGGCGCTGCTCAAATCCACCGGACGACGCCACTGTTCAAGTTGCGAGGCGAAGGTCGCAATGTCTTCCTCCACCGGCCATTGGATACCAGCCTCTTTCGCTATCAGTGCTTCGAGCCACGTATCATGTAACGATGCCGTTCCTTTTCTCCGCCGCCGAGCCACGCGCTCCTGAATATGCAGCGGATCTCGCATCAGAACATCCACCAGAAATCCCAGCAACGTGAGCAATTCTGTGTTCGGATCCGTCAAGTGCAAATCCTCGCTTGACGTGGACAGACAGCGCAGTGCCGCTGGCATGGACTGGGCAAGTTCCCCGGTGATTCGTTGATGTTCAGCATCCAGTACCGGACGCCAACGGGCAGCCCACCCTTTCTCCTCCTTGCGAAGTTCGGGTAAAACTCTTTGCCGTAAGGTTATATCCAAAGCGATTTGCGAAACCTTCGCTGTCCATAGTATTGAGCTACCCAAGAGAACTCCCTCCGGACGCGATTCCGAATTCGCAGCTATTGCGGCGAGTTGAAGAAGTTCTTCCCCGTTGAGAGGGCGTGCGCTAATCGGCGTCGGCTTCAATGTGCTTACAACACCGTTATCCGGCTGTGCTCCCATAAGAGGCGATGACGGCAAGACTCTATCATTCACAGCCGGCAACCACGCATGCATGGTCACGCAATGCCGCCGCTGTGTAACCAGACCCGGAATAGTACGATCTAGAGCTTCAGCCAATGTTTTTATCGATGGTGAGAAGTCGTGCTTCACAAGCTCGACTTCCTTCCCTTTTGCGTCGAAGGATATTCGCCGCCCCTGTTCTACCCAGATGAAAGGGGTACCGTTGCTAATGGATAGATGCAGAGTTACCATGTAGGAAAATACAAAAACTCATACTGATATCGGGAATACAACAACAGTTGAAGATGCTTGCGATCAATCGTACATGTGTTCTGCAATCATTGATACGCACACAGTTGGCGCCTACAATCTACCATCAGAAGAGGTGATCAATACTGCTCATACGAATCAAGGGAAATATGACAATCCGTACTACTCAGCTCATATCGCGACCTCGGAATCCGAATTCGTGTCCTTTCTCGGTACTCCCGTCATGTTCCGGCTTCACAACATCTTATCTGCATAAGACCATTTTCCTGGTTTGGAATATTCGGGATGATTCGAGGCGATAGAAGTACATGCCTGACGGCAATGCTGTAGCATTGAAAGTCACTGCATGCAGCCCCTTCTCGCGCATGCCGTCGACTAACAACGCCACCTCGCGACCATGCCTGTCGAACACGCGCAGGCGCACGTAGTCGTCACTAGGCAACACGTACTCGATAATGGTGATGGGGTTGAAAGGATTCGGACGATTCAGCTTCAATCCGTAATCGTCCGTAGCCACCAATGGCTCCAAACATTCATTTGTGACGATAACCCTTCCATCGCGAGTCGTGAGCCTGATAGCGCCGCGGTTGAGACGTGATGTTGCTTCATCGATTCGTATCGAAGATTCGCCGAAAGCACCCGACAACGGATTTCCGTTGAACACTCCTTCTGCACGCAGTGCGAGCAGTACACCGGGTTCACCTGAAAGCGAACTCCCCGTGGTGTAATCCGAGATTTCTATGCGACCTGCGGAACGGGACATGATTCGTGCGCCTACCCAACCTATGCTAGTAAGCGTATGTGCGTTTGTGACATCATGAATGTGCAGAACATCCTCATCGTATTCTACAACAAGTACGTATTCCGAAACATCCTTGCCGATCGTACGATCTATGTACACGGGGATGTCCTGCTTCTGAGTATGACGCAACAGAACATGGTCCGGAAACGACAGCAGCACAAGCTTCGGTGATCCCTGCACAAACAGGGAAACAGCGCATTCTGCATCGGCAGCGTTGTCAGCCCTCACTATCACGCGGAAATCCCTGTGCGCGTCTTCGTCGAAACGCTCGGCCCTGAATCTCCACGACACGCGACCTTGATGCCCCGGTTTGAGCACGGAGGGGTCGAGTTGTTTTAACGCCGTTTCGCCCTGGACGAGTGAAATGCCCGATGGAGCGAGCAGCAGCGCAGTAACATTACGTGCATCAGTCTCTCCCCAATTGCCTGTGATGAGAGTGATCGTGCATTCAGAATACTCGAATTCACCGGTATCCCAATCGAAGAACAATGAATCCGTCGGTTGCATGGAGCACGAAGCTTGAAGAACCGGCGCGGGAATAGTTGGAAGATGGACGACCGAACGGCACTCCAACGCATCGTGTCTGTCAGCCGACAGGACTATACTCATGGCGACGTCAGTCCGCAATTCCCGTCCGATTGCCTGAACTTTCCATATCAGAATATCCGAGTCTCCAGCTTCGAGATCGCCGATTGCGCGAACAGCGTCATCGAGGATGCGTACAAAGCTGCCCGGGACGATCAATCTTGCTTGGACGTTTTCCGCAGTTGCCGAACCGATGTTCGCCACGGCAAGTGTTACGTCAAAGGGGTTTCCCGCGTATTCCCCGCTCTCTTTGTCGACAAACAGTGTATCGACGGCGTAGCATGAAACTGTGAGAACAGGATGTACACTGCCTTGGACAAACACGTCCACACAGCATGCAGCGGTCGATCCACTAGAGTCCGCCATGTGTATACAACTACCGTATTCTCCATCCTCAATACGTGCTTCGGCACGTATTCGCCATGAAAAATCCGCTGTTTCACCTAAACCAAGCGATGGAAGTTGCTTCTCATTGCTCTCGCCATCGGCCAATGACAAAGTCGCCGGTAATTCGATGCTCGCTCTCAATCCATAACCGATCGCGCTACCCGAATTCGTAATGCGGGCGGTATACACGAATGGATCAGGGTGATAGCCATTCTCCCTGAAGAACAGTGTGTCCGGTGCATCACACTCTACGTTGTACTCGGGATGTCGCATTGCCGGTACGAATATGGGTAGACGACATTCCTCCATCACTATACCGCGATCCAGTCCGCCTCGACCGAGAATCTGCAATGTCAATGTATCCCATCCGGAAACGGATCGCGGCAACGCTCTAACGCTCCACTCCTGCCGACGAAGGTCATCGACGAACATAGTACCCAATGCATGCAGATTGACTCCGATAGGAGTAAAGAGTGCAGGTCCCACAAGCATGATCTGACAATCCTCGGCCCATGTTTCTCCAACATTTCTCGCAAGAGCGGTGATGCGTAACGGATTCGGTTCGTACTCCTGCGAAGTATCATTATAGACAAGAGAATCGGCTGTTGCACTGCAATGCAGTTCAAAGCGCGGCATGCGCACTCGTTGAACCCACACAGGGAAATGACACCAGACCGGATCCGTATCGTCGCCTTGAACATTCACGCGTATTGTATCGTAGCCGTCCGTATCCCGTACATGGACTCGAAGCCGGAAGGTCGCCGAGGCGGCTTCCCCTGGGGTGAGCACATCAGCCAAGTGTCGCGAGGCTGTTGACACTATCGCAAAGCGCGTATCTTGAAGGAGCTGTGCCGTTACTCCTCGCGTCGTGCCGTTGCCGATGTTTCGGACATGTACGTCTATTTCGAATTCATCGGGGTCATAATACTGGTCACGGAAGAATATCGTATCCGGCGCATCGATACCGCACGTGATGCTGGGGCGCAGTGCTTCATCGGTGACGATGCGCGTACCGCAGAATACTGGCGCATGATTGTCGGAATTGACGCTAACTTGAATCGCGGAATTCGTCAAACCGCCTTGCTCCTTGGCTTCAACCGTCCATTGCACCGTAGCAATGGATGCCGGCGGTATTGTGCGAGGCGTCGCATACTGTTGCGCTGTGACGGGTACAAGCAAACGGAACACTTTTTCGTCTGCCATCAGTGTCGCATGTACATTCACTGCCTCACGGTTGCCGGTGTTCCTGATCGTCACGCTAATGGGAAAGGGATTCGGCTCGTATCGTTTAAGCAGTTGATTCCAAGTCAACGAGTCCGGTACCGTGATTTCACAACTGATCTCGGAACTGCGAGCGGCCTGAATGCGCAGCAGATGCTCGCATTCGTGGCTCGGAATATTGTCCGATTCAACAGCGATATGGATGGAAACATCGTCATCCACCTCTCGCCCGGTTGCTTCGAGTATCCACTGCGCTTCGGCTCTACCGCCGGATGGAATGTTGCTCGGAACGAGGAGTTGATCGTGGCGATCAGGTGAAACCAGGCGCAGTGCCGAAGGATCGGCTGTCAAAACGGCGCGGACGTTCCGTGCCGGCAACGACCCCGCGTTGTTGACGACAACGCTTACGCTGAAGGGGTTGTTGTCAAAGCGCTTTTCCACCTCATTCCATCGGAGTATATCCGGTGCATCGATATGGCAGTGCATTGCCGGACTGAGTGCGGAATCCAGAAGTATCACGGCTTCGCAACGCGTGTAGAGTTGATCGTCAACCTCGATTTCAAAGAGAATAGGTATTCGGTCGATGTTGTTGTACCCGCTGAGCGACACCGTCCAGGCCGCCATAGCAGAAGCTCCTGGTGCGATGTTTCTTGGCGTGAGAAATTGGTACGCTTCAGTCGGATTGACTAGATGGATAACCGCAGGATCGACAACTATCCTGGCTCGAACATTCTCTGTCATCTTGTTTCCGGAGTTCGCGACAGCCACGCTTACGTCAAAACTCGCGGGCTCATACCCTTTCTCCACGTCATTCCACACCAATGAGGCGGGAGCAATGGCCTCACACGTCAACAACGCCTCCCTGGCACGTATCTGTATGGAAGTATTTCGAAGATTGGGACTGAGGCAGTAGGCGTCGAAACGCCAATCAAGCAACATGATATTCGTCCAAACTGTGCTTTTCGGATTTAACGCACGGAAATGGAGATTCAACAGAATTCCGCCATGTGTATCAAGTTCAACATCCTCCTCCAAGCGGATGAGCACTGCGGATTGCAGTGGCTGAAACGACACGGCTCTCCCGGCGAGCAGTGTTCCGGACGTCGAGACATCCATGAATTCGATCAGGTTGTGATCATACCCTATTGTCACCTGCGCTTTACTGAATATACCCTGCACCGGAGTTTCAAGAAGCAGTGGAAGAACGAAATCCGACTCGGCGATTACGTCCATGGTTGGAAGACGTAACGTGACCGGCTTGAACAAATGTGGTAAATACGGTGCTGTATATGATCGCGACTGTACGACGGTTCCACCGCAATAATCCTTGAGTTTCAATTCCACGAGGCGTTCCGTGCCATCTGGGCAGTCGCTTTCGTATTCCAGAACGCAAAACGGCCAGGACCATCCAACAATTCCAGCACGGATTGCCGAATAAATCTCCGCGAGGTTATCGCCCGAAAGAGTCTGGTAGTGGCTGCCACCAGTGCGTCTGGCGAGTTCAGGGAGAAATCTGTCCGCCGCAGACCCCAAACCGATTGTGAACACTCTGACGGAATCCGCAAGAGCGAGTCGGATAACGGATTCCAGATTATGTGTTTGGCTGCGATTGTCTTCACCGTCCGAGAGAACAATAATAGCGCGGCATTCGTTTTTCGCCGATCGTAATAATTCGTAAATCCCCGCCGCGACGGCATCCCACAGTGCTGTCACACCACCGGTACGGATATTGTCCACGGCCCGTTTCAATGCTTCCTTGTCGTGCGTCATGGGCATATCAAGTGAATCCGAAGAACTGAAACTGAGAATGGCGGCTTCATCGCAGGGCGTGCCGTCCGGATTCATTTCATCTATGAAAGCTTTCGCGCCAGCCTTCATGTTGAGAAGTCTCACACCTCCCATACTACCTGATCGATCAAGTACGAGAACGGCCGAAATGCAACAGTCGGGTTCTTCGAAACAATCGAGAGTAGCAGCTTTCATCAAACGACCATTTTCATAGACTTCGAAGTGTTGCCGCTGAAAGTCATTTCTGTCTACACCGTTGCAGGCGATCTTGAAGATGAGCCGTATCTTGGGGAATTGCACATCAAGTTGCCTGAAATCCAAGCTGGGCTGTGCATAGAGATTGTGAATGAATAAACACGCAAGCAGAAGTGCAAAACAACACGGTCTCATACCATCACCATCGAATGCTGCGGGAAAGCTATTTCCGAAACAGTACTCTTGATTTTATGCATTTTTCCATGCAATGTCAAGCTGTGGATCAATCGAAATCGTATCCAAATCGTATCCCGAATTCGGGTGTTCTACCGCATGCCCATTACGGCATTTACGGAGCATCGATACAACGCTGCAACTCCAAACACTATGCTGCTGATTCGATAGCACGCGTAACACCGTCGTGGCTAGGGGGATTGTGGTATCTCAATTTGTGTGCGTGCTACCAAAACACAACATGCGTGCTACAACAACACAGGGGCCGCCCTACATAGGCGACCCCCGTGGATGAAATCAATGTCGATTCGACAGCTAGATATGTATCTGCGACAGACGCTCGTTGATACGAGCATCGATTTCGATAACAGCAGGTACGCGCGCGCTCGTTCTCAGTATTTGTTCGGAAAGCAGGAGAAAATGAGCTTTGCCGTCAGCAGTGGGAAACACCTGATCGATACGGCCTTCGCTGCCATGCTGGCGGATGAATGACATCATTTCACTCGACAGTTCCTGATAGTTCGCGAATGACGCTTCGTGCCCTTCGATTATGAACAAACGACGCAGCAACTCGACGTTACTCATACCACTCGGTGCTTCTCCAATGGGTACCAGCGTTTGCCTATCACCAGCCCAGTTGGTGAAATGCCCCCTGTTCTCGAGATACGACGACATGGGGAGAAAAACATCCGCTGCTTGCGCCGTTTCGGTAAGATACATGTCAGCCACGACGAGGAAGTTGAGACTATTGATGAATGCATTGAAATCCTCGGAAGCGGCGGGGTTTTCGCCCAATACCAGTGCTGCACGAATACCGTCCTCGCGGATTTTCCTCCGAAGGTTGACACTAGTCGCAAGCACATCGCTTAAATCAGTTTTCCAGAAACGATTGACTGCATCGAGTAGACGCTCATTGCGAATGCTCGCTCCACCTGGAAGCAACAAGCGGTCGAACCCCGCGACACTCATACCGGTGTGATTGCACTGTTCGCTGAACAACGCTATGCCCGATCCCTTCACACCGATTTTACCCAGAGCCAACAGCAATGTCGCAAGTGCCTTGAGATCGTCGCTCGCGCGATCGATACGGCTGTCGATGTTGTACCAAGCCACTATATGCCTCGAGGGATCCGCCAACATATCCACTATTGCAAGAACACGAGCCTCGGCAACACCAGTGATACGCGACACGTCTCCGAGATCGTTTTGCAGCAACTGAGCGCGGAGCTGATCGAAATTCGTTGTGCGTTTCGCTATGAAGGATTCGTTCAAGGCGCCTCGTCGCAGCAATTCAGCGAGTATGCCACTCAACAATACCGTAGCCGTTCCACGTCGGGCATCGGCCCACACCGTTGCATGAGATACGAGATCGATTTCGGATGAATTTATGACGATTGCATCAGCACCGTGACGCAGGCGACGCTTCACACGCCAGCCGAGTACAGGATTGTCCTTCGTGGGATTGCCGCCGAGGAACAGATACGTGTCCGCCCGTTCCACTTCCTCAACGCTTACAGTCGACACGGTGGCACCAAGCATGTCGTCCAACGCATGGTAATCGGCTTCGTTCACAAGGTGATGGAAAGAGGCTATGTTGTTCGTGCGCAGTGCAGCGCGTGCGTACCGACCGGCGAGATACAGTTCTTCGTCCGTCATTTTCGGAGATGCGGTCACGAGCATGGCATCAGGTCCATGCGTTGCGAGAATTCGCTCGCGACCCTGCTGTATAGCGGCAAATGCCTCGTCCCACGTGGCATTGACCAACGCTCCGTCCCGACGTACCATGGGTGTCGCGACCCGTGATCCATCGAGGTAATGCTGATAACCGAAGCGTCCGCGGACACATAACTCGCCGTAATTCGGCCCCTGCTCAGGCGAGGCGCCTATGACGTAAAACAAATCGTGCGCCTTGACCTTGAAAGTAATGTTGCAGCCGACTGAGCAGTAATTACAGACACTATACACCGAATCCATCTGCCAGGGACCGGAGCGACGGAAGGGCAATTTTTCGACGAGCGTTCCGGTGGGACAGACGTCTATGCAATTTCCACAACTGACGCAATTGGTTTCGTGCAATGCCTTTTCCATCGCAGGTTTGACAATGGTCCTGAATCCTCGATTGACGAATCCGAGTGCAGCCACATTGAGAATTTCAGCGCAGGTGTTGACGCAACGTCCACAGTTGATGCACTTGTTCGAATCGATCTTGATGAATGGATGTCGGGTGTCGACTTTGTAGCGATTGAATTCTCCCAGGAAGCGCTTTTGATCCACACCGTATTCAGTGCAGTAATCTTGCAGCAGACAGGAGAGTCCAACGTCGCAACCACATTCCGCGCAGCGAAGCGCTTCCTCGAACGCGGTTTTGTCGTCGTAGGCATGTTCCACCTCCGCGAAGCTCCTGATGCGATCGGCTGCCGGAATTTCCGGCACATGATGACGCTCACTTTCAACTATCTGTGGGACATCTTCGCGAGTCAACGTATGGAAGTTATCGCGCTTGCTCTCGAAGCGATCCACGATCGGATCGGCAATGCCGGTTTGTATGTACTTGTCGATAGCGCGGGCTGCCAAGCGTCCTGCTGCGATGGCATCAATGGCATCGGCCGGGCCTGTTACGACATCGCCACCGGAAAACACACCGGGTCTATCCGTCGCGAAGGTTCCGGCCGTAGCTTCTATGGTGTTCCATTTTGTGATTTTCAATTGTTCGTCGGTTTGAACACCGTCGAGATCGGGTTCCTGACCGATTGCGGAAATGATCCAATCGCATTCAAGCGTGTATTCCGATCCCGGAATTATCACTGGCCGCCTGCGGCCACTGGCGTCGGGTTCGCCGAGTTCCATTCGCTGACATTCGATGGACTTCATCCTGTTCGCCTCGACATTGACACGAGTTGGTGCGGCAAGAAAATGCATTTGCACGCCTTCCTCTTCGGCTGCGACGATTTCCATTTCATTCGCCGGCATTTCCTTGCGGGTACGACGATACAGTAGAATTACTTCATCAGCACCGAGACGCAGCGAAGTGCGGGCAGCGTCAATAGCGGTATTGCCGCCTCCGACTACAACAACGCGCCCCGTAATATCGGGATTGCTTTTCATTTCCACCTGTCGGAGGAAATCGACTCCACGCAGAACGCCTTCTGCTTCTTCGTTTTCCACTTGCATCGGTTTACCGACTTGAGCGCCCAGAGCGATGAAGACGGACCTGTACCCCTGTTCGAAAAGGTCATCGATGGTGAAATCCTTCCCGAGCGTTCGTTCGGTGTGGACCTCAACGCCAAGATCGGTGATCCAGGAAATTTCCCGATCAAGAACGTCCTTCGGCAAGCGGTATTCGGGTATACCGTAGCGTAACATCCCACCCATTTTTGGCAGCGATTCGAATATTACCGGCCTGTAGCCTTCAATGGCGAGATAGTAGGCACAGGTCAATCCACCAGGACCAGATCCCACGATGGCAACGCGCACGCCATTGTCGTCCTTGACTTCGGGTCGCCACATATCACCTATCATGTCCTGATCCGCCGCATAGCGTTTCAGGAAATCGATTCCCACAGGCGCATCCACCATGCTGCGGCGGCAATTCACCTCACATTTGCGCGTACACACCCGGCCACACACGGAAGGCAGGGGATTTTTTTCCTTGATTAGCGCCACTGCTTCCCTGAATTTACCGAGACTGATAAGCGACATATAGCCCTGAATATCCACATCCGCGGGGCACTTGAGCCGGCACGGACCGAAGCAGTCCGCATAATGATTGGAGACGATAAGCTCCAGACATGTTTTGCGAGCACGCCGCACGGTTTCGGACTTGGTGTTGACCACCATGCCTTCCGTCACCCGGGTTGCGCACGCCGGAAACAGGCGATTCTGCCCCTCCACTTCGACGACGCAAAGAAAACATGCACCGAAAGGCGGCAGCTTATCGTCGTAACACAATGTGGGAATGGTATCAAGATTCTGTTCACGACACACTTGAAGAATGGTTTTCTCCGGTGACGCCGTGATGTCTTTCCCGTTTATCGTTAGATGTATCATAAAATGCCTCAGTCTATCGTTACAGCGTCGAAGCGGCATACGGTGTAGCATTTGCCGCATTTAATGCACAAGGCTTGGTCGAGGTAATGCATTTGCTTGTTCTCACCCGTGATCGCAACAGTTGGACAAGCGCGAGCACACAGCGTACAACCCGTGCAGAGATCGTTTATTGTATAGGTCAGCAGCGGTGCACATACATGAGCGGGACATTTCTTATCCACAATATGAGCAACATATTCTTCCCGAAAGTATTTAAGTGTCGTAACCACGGGATTCGGTGCCGTCTGACCGAGGCCGCAGAGCGATGCCGCTTTGATCTGGGAAGCCAGTTCCTCGAGATTGTCGAGGTCTTCCATGCTTCCTTCACCCTCACTGATGCGCTCGAGAATTTCGAGCATGCGTTTGGTCCCGATTCGGCAGAATGTACATTTACCGCATGATTCGGCCTGTGTGAAAGTGAGAAAGAACTTTGCCACGTCGACCATGCACGTGGTTTCGTCCATGACGATAAGCCCACCGGACCCCATGATGGCTCCGGTTTTGTTGACCTCCTGATAATCCACTGGCAAATCGCACAGTTCCGCCGGGATGCATCCACCCGACGGGCCGCCCATTTGCACGGCCTTGAAGCGTTTGTCGTCCATGATACCACCGCAGACATCGAAGATTATATCCGTTATGGTCAGTCCCATGGGTACCTCGATCAGTCCGGTTCGGCGCACCTTGCCCGCCATGGCAAAGACTTTCGTCCCCTTGCTGTTCTCGGTACCGTATGCAGCGAAGGCCGCACCACCGTTGAGCACAATCCACGGCACATTGGCGAAGGTTTCGACATTGTTGATGTTCGTGGGTTTGCCCCACAAGCCGGATTCCGCAGGGAAAGGCGGACGGAAACGCGGCATGCCGCGCCGTCCTTCTATAGATGCGATAAGAGCTGTTTCCTCGCCACAGACGAACGCACCCGCGCCTTCCTTGATGCGAATGGCGAAGTTGAATCCAGTGCCGAGAATATCATCACCGAGAAATACTAGCCGCTGTGCCTGTGCGATGGCTTGCCGGAGGCGTGCGATCGCTTTCGGATATTCCGCTCGACAATAAATGTATGCTTCATCCGCACCGATGGCATAGCCGGCAATAATCATTCCTTCTAGCACCGAGTGCGGGTCGCTTTCGAGTATGGAGCGATCCATGAACGCTCCCGGGTCGCCTTCGTCGGCGTTGCAAATAATGTATTTTTTCTCTCCCTTCGATGCCCGCGTCAGCTCCCATTTTTTGCCCGTCGGAAAACCGCCACCACCCCGGCCACGCAGTCCCGAAACTGCAACCTCGCGGATCACGTCCTCAGGTGTCATTTCCGTGAGCGCTTTGCGCAAAGAACCGTACCCACCGCACTCGACATACTCATCGATGCTGCCCGGGTCGATGACTCCGCAGTTGCGTAAAACGATACGAACCTGATGGTCGAAAAACTCCTGTTCTTTCGGATCCTCCGTTGCGAGCCATTCCACGATAGCCGTGCCACCTACAATGTCCTCCTCGACTATTCGGCCGACACGCTCCGGAGAAACTTCGGCATACAAGCGTGTTCCACCGTTGCCGTCTCGGATTTCCACCAGCGGTTCACGGTAGCACATACCGACGCATCCGGTTTCCTTCAGTGCAAACGCTCCAGGATGCTCCTTCAGCTCTTCCTGCAATGCCTTGTACACCTTTTCACCGCCCGCTGATATGCCACAGGTTCCGAGTCCTACGAGTACTGTTTTCATGTGTATTCCTTTCCGTGCTCAGGAAGCTTCATTCTTCGCGCGACGACGCGCTTCGCGAAGTACTTTCCGTATTCTTGTCGCAGTCAATCGACCGTGTACTTCGCCGTTGATGGTGATGACTGGTGCGAGCGAACAACAACCTATACACGCTACAGACAGTAGACTAAAGGCACCGTCGTCCGTTGTTTCCTCGTATGTGATACCCAATTCATCGTGAATGGTGTTGTATATCATTTTCACACCGTTGACATGACACGCCGTGCCGTTGCATACCCGAATGATATTTCGTCCCAGCGGTTTCGTGCGAAATTGCGCATAAAAGGTGACTACGCCGTAAATCTCCGCTGCCGGTATGCCGGTTACGTGACTGATGGAGTGAATGGCTTTTTCCGGTACATACCCGTAGGTATCCTGCGCCGACTGCAGTAGCGGTATCAACGCGCCAGCATGGCCGTCGTACTTCCACAGGTCGACGTTGAATTGCCGGAAATCGTCGGAAAACTGTTCTGGCATCCTCGTACTTCCTTTCAGAGCTTAGTAAGATCTATTATCCAATCGCGTTTCAACCGCAGAATTCCATCGAGTGGACGCAGAATTCCGTTGATAACGGCATCTATTTGTTCGAAATGTTCACCAGCCAGTATGCCGACAATGCAGCATTCGCAGAAAGCCAGACTTCGCCAGTGATTCTTCAGAATTTCCGGCAATTCGGTCTCGAGAGCCGCCCTGCTCTTCTCGTCGAATTCGATGATGACGAAAGCGTAGGTTTCATCGTGAAGTTCGCCGGGAGCTTCCTGAATTTCCTCGGAAACCTGGCAGTGCATCAGCTCCGAAACACCAGGTATCGCCCGTAATTCCGCTTCGCTCTCCTCGCCCGTTTCTCCGAGCAGAAGTGCGAGATGGTAATGGCCCTCGACGGCATACCAGCGGCGGACTGCCTCCATTCGTGCAATGCCGTCGATTGCAGGCAACAACATTTCAGTTTCCTTGAACGACAGGAATGCGTAGGAAGCGGTACTCATGATACCTTCCTTCTAGTGTTATGTACGATGTGCGTGATGAATGACGTGAAGAGATGTGAACGTGCTTCGAGAGGGGAAAAAGAAACGGACATAAAACGGTACGATAAGCAGGGGGTCACGGGTTCTGAATTGCGTATAAACCAGCCATGTTCAAAATGCGAAAAAAAACATTCAGATACCAAGACCGCAATACTATCGTCATTTTTTTTTGAAGCCATGTTTTGAATGCATGGAGTTACATTGACCTTTTCTCCCCTCTTACCCCGAATTTGCTAGCCTAAGCGTTGGAGATGCGAGTATCACTTCGCAACAGCGTCGGCAGACGTTTTTACACGTCGAGACGAAGTCCATGGATTGTCGCGAAGCAGAAAACGCAATAACTCTTCGCGGGCATAACGAATCCCGATGCGCGTCGTGAGCACGATGTCACTCTCCTCCGTTGCAGGAGCATCGAGTATTCCAACAATGCTTCCATCAAGAAACAATCCATTTTGTCGACGGTCCACGTGAAATGCCCTGCAACACTTCGCCGGACCGTTGGTCAATTCATGCAAACCGCGGTGCGGACCTCTACCACGTCGCATCTCATCCAGCCCCTCGACAGGTTCAAGGGCGCGAATCAGAACAGCAGCCCCGATTCCTTCCGCCTCGGTGACGACATTCATGCAGTAATGCATGCCGTATGTGAAATACACGTACAGGTGCCCGCCCGCGCGAAACATGACGTCGTTCCGTCGGGTTTTGCCGATATGGGAATGCGAAGCTTTGTCAGTTTCATGGTATGCCTCGGTTTCGACTATACGAGCGAGCAACACGGCAGCATCGAGCCGGCGCATAAAAAGTTTACCGAGCAATGCTTTTGCAACATCCGCTGTAGGTTGCAAATAGAATTCGGCAGGCAGTAACAAATCCTGATGAGTGTACTCGAGTGCTGCAAACGTCATCACACCATCGCCTATCAATCAGATATATATGCCTGTATATCGGCAATATCTTGATCGCTCAGCTTGTCGAGGGAAAAGAACGGCATCGCTCCATCTCCTGCACGTACTACCCTCGGGATCTGGGTCGCTTTGCGCTTAAGAATGCGCATGGCAGGAGCGATGCCATGTTCATGGCACGCCGCACAGGCGCGTCGAAACATATCCTTGCCTCTGGTGGAATTCCCTCTGAGTTCCCGAATCCCTTCAATCACTTTGTCGAATTCCTCTTTGTCGAAATGCGGATCGCCAGGCCAGGTGCTTGCATGCCACGCGAGCGACAGAGCTTCAGTACCAGTGGAAACATATTCGTAAAACGCCATGAGTTGCCGGGCTTCACTGCTGGTCAGTGCGGTCTCCAGACTCTCACCACGCTCCTGAAACAAGTACGCGCATTTGGCGGCCCCAGCCGCAGTGCGTGCAAGCGCTTCACCAGCAAACTCACCATTCCAAGCATGCGCCCGCATGTGCGCACCAAGTATGCTGTGCCCGGGACGTATGATATCATCGCTGGCAAGCGTTTCATCGTAATCGGAGTGACAATCCGCGCAGGCTACTTCGATTGTGCCGAAGGAACGGCTGCGGAACAATTCCTGGCCCAGCTCCGCAAGCTCCTCAAGCAAGTCGTAATCGACGTCACGGGACATGGTGTCGGATTCGACTTTTTCGGAAGAACAGGCCACGACGAACAACATCACGCAGAAAAGCAACGCAACGAGTTTCCCGACATCCGCCGAATTCATGCAGTGCTCCAACGATATTTCCACGCGGTGTACATTATTCATCATCATCAACACTCCGCGGCTCCCACAACTCGCCCTCGCAGGGAATGTCGTCTTCACTTACATGCACATCCAACTTCGCGCAGAGAACTCCCGTGGGCTCGAAAAACTTACATGTGGAACATAGCGTACCGCTCATCACCTTTTCTGTTTCGTGCTTGTAAATCTGGTACTGCACCTGCATTGGATGAATGACAATGGCATAGATGGAGATAATAGTTATCGTCCACCATACGCCGTATTCCATCCATGGCACGTATTCGCTCAACATCCAAGCCGAGAACATCACGATCGCGGCTCGTAGAATCGCCCACGTGATGATGCTTCCAATAGTGTTTCTATATTCTCGTGGCATACCTTCAACCTTTGTCCTGTACCCTCGCCTCCGTTGATGCTCCGCACCGCTTGCAATGTAGTGACGAAACGTATATGTTATTCAGTCATACTCGTAAAATGTCATGAACCGACTGGAAATACAACCACCGTGACACTCTTCTCCGTTTCCAAGCCATATAGACTCTCCCCTACCTGGACATTTGACTGCGAAGGAATACTGTGGCGCCTGCTCCCCGACAACGACGGTCGAATTCTGGGCGAAGCGAGAGACGCGGAAACGTGGCGTGCATGGTATTTCTGCCTTCGCGAAAACGACGGTCACGTACTGTGGAACAAGCTTGCCCTGCATCAGGACTGGTGGGTCGGAATAGAGGACGTCGAAGCAGGAATCGCGTACTTTCACGGATATCAGAAACCGGACATGCCACGACACGTGGGAATCATGGCGCACGACGCCGAATCGGGAGAATTCCTCTGGCGCAATGATGAGATGACCTACCTGTTCGCCAGCGGCGTACACGTTTACGCAACAATACTGAGCTTCGAAGGACCGAAATTCAGTAAACTTTCGGCCAAGGACGGGAGCATCGTGGAGGATCCCACCCTCGATAGCACACGGATCAAGGCGCTTCGCGCTTCGCTCAATGCGGAAAACCGCTTTCAAGGATATGTATATCCCGAAGCCCTGACGCAGAGAGATGCGCTTCAGCATCGATATGCGACGCTGCTGAACACCGCGCTGGATGGATGCGAAGTTGTCGGTTCGCTCGATGTGCTCGAGTACGACGACCTGCTCCTCATTTCGTGGCACAAGAAGGCCGGCAGTGTTGAAACTCTGCAGCAGCACTTCGCGATTGCACGAATTTCCTCCGGACACCTGCTCTTCCATGACGTTATTCTCGACCGCACAGCTTCGCCGGGTGTGGATTCCTTTTTCATCAAGCATTCACTGTTACTGTATATACGTAATCGCGGAATACTGACCGCGCACGATTTGTCAGGAGTATAGACACCATGACTATCATTAACGACACCCTCAGTATCGATACGCGTGGAGATGGCGAGATGATCGACATTAGCAACAGACTTTCGCTTCTTCTGCAAAAGCATAAATTGAAAATCGGGCATATCATCGTGTTCGTTTCCGGTTCCACCGCAGGCATCACGACAATCGAGTACGAATCGGGGCTTAAAAAGGATTTCTCCCTACTCATGGAAAGGCTCGTACCAAGAAATGCGAGGTATTTTCATGAGGAGACTTGGAATGACGGCAATGGTCATTCCCATGTCCGCGCATCGCTTCTGGGACCAGGAATAACCATTCCGTTCGGACAGGGACGTCTGTTACTCGGAACCTGGCAACAGGTTGTGTTGATCGATTTCGACAACCGACCACGTGCCCGCGAGATCACGGTTCAGATTGTCGGCGAGTGATGACCGGTCCCGCAATCACCGGCATGTCTGAAATCGAACGGCTATGCTTGCGCAAACTCCTACCCGCGTCATCGCCGGCCTACAATAGCATGTACCAACGTTTGGCGGCGTTGCAGCTTGTCGGGTACGGTCCGTGGGGCGAGTGCGATTTGTTGTTCGGAGACGAGGGTGCTACTGCCGAGTTGCATGCCGCTCACGCACCGGTATTCGCGTATGGCGTCATACATTTCGCGCACACCCGCACAGTCTTCACAGTACATGAGGAGGATGGGGGCATTGTTGAAGCGCGAATCGATCCACGAATACCGGCGCTTCGGAACGGCGTACGTGAGACATCATGGTGGTGTTACTCGTACTGGATGCCCGGTAAACCCGGCCCGGCCAGTGGAGAACGCGTACGAGAAATCAGTGTGGAACCGCATTCGCCAATGACCTTGGCGATCTGTCCTGCGGAACGACGAGTCTGGCTGCACGATGCCGATACGGCTTTCAACCGGCTCATACCCGCAACGGCGTTGTACGATCGCCTCGTACGCCACCTGAGCATTCGCGATCCGGAATGGGTGCTTCAAGCACAACGCCTGTTTTCTCATCACGCGGAATTCTCCGATATTGACTTGTTGCATGCGCTTCGACGCTATGGGGATGAACGTGGCTATTTCCGCATCACCGTGCCTGCCGATAATCCCACAACGAAGCGCTCACGATGGCGTAGCTTACTCAATAAGATCACACGAAATGAATGACAAGAACATACTGAACAACGGACGCGATGTGTTGCGCATTGAAGCCGACGCCTTGGCGGCACTGACGGAACGTCTGGATGAAACTTTCACCGATGCAGTGAAACTTATTTACAATAGTCAAGGTAGGGTGATAGTCAGCGGGGTAGGTAAAAGCGGTATCATCGCAAGAAAAATCGTCGCGACTATGAACAGCACGGGAACACCGGCGATTTACCTGCATCCCGGGGACGCCATTCACGGTGATCTTGGTATGGTTCGTCAGGATGATGTGGTGCTGATTCTCTCCAAAAGTGGAAATACGGAAGAAATCAAGTCCATATTGCCGATTTTCCGGCGTATCGGCGTCAAAGTAATATCATTGCTCGGCATCAAGGACTCCCCGCTCGGAAAACAATCGGACATTGTTCTCGACGCTGGTGTGCGTGAGGAAGCCTGTCCGCATAATCTGGCACCAACAGCATCAACGACCGTCGCTCTTGCACTCGGCGATGCATTGGCTGTGACGCTGTTGAAAATGCGTGACTTCTCACCTGAGGATTTCGCTCTCTTTCATCCCGGAGGTATACTCGGGAAACGCTTGTTGTTGAAAATCGAGCAGATCATGTCCACTGGCGACAGAGTCCCTATCGTGCATCAGGCTGTTGCACTCAAGGATGCCATTCTCGAAATCACATCGAAACGATATGGCGCCACCTGTGTAGTCGATGACAGCGGTCGTCTTGTCGGGATCATCACCGACGGCGATTTACGCCGAATGCTCGAACGCGATACGGACATGACGAATCTGCTGGCCGTGGACGTGATGAGCACGAAACCAAAGACCATCAGTTCGAATCTCCTCGCGTCAACCGCTCTCGAGTTGATGGAAAAGCACAAAATCACGCAACTCGTCATTACGAGCGAGGACATGATGCCACTCGGAATGGTACACATGCATGAACTGGTACAGCTCGGATTGAGGTAGGCGATGGCACATCGCACATCATTCCGACAGCGTCTGACCGAAGGCGTCATGTTGTTCGACGGAGGTATGGGTGCGGAGTTGTACCGCCGAGGTGTGTTCATCAACAAATGTTACGACGAACTGAACCTGACCCACCCTTCTTTGGTCGAGCAGGTGTACCGTGATTACCGCGCCTCCGGTGCGGATGTGCTCGAGACGAATACCTTCGGAGCCAATGCTCCCAAATTGCGCGCGCACGGCCTGTACGATTCGCTCCGAGACATCAATTTCCATGGCGCCCGGCTCGCGAGAGAGGTAGCCGGCGATGATCTGTACGTTGCCGCTTCAATCGGACCGCTGGGAATACAAATGGAACCACTGGGCCCGCTCGCTCGAGAAGAAGCTCGCAGCATGTTCAAGGAGCAAATTCATGCCATGCTTCCGTGTGGCATTGATGTATTCATACTCGAAACTTTCGTGTACCCGGAGGAATTGGAGCAGGCGATTCTCGCGGTACGCGAGTCGTGCGATCTGCCCGTCATCGCACAAATCACCATCAACGACGATTCGACCTCGTTGACAGGCGCCGCTCCGGAAGTACTCGTCAAGGAATTGGAAAACATGCGTCCGGATGTTCTCGGCGTCAATTGCACTGTCGGACCAAGCGTTATGTTGCAGTGGCTTGAACGTGTACGTCATCTGACTGCCCTGCCGATTTCAATCATGCCGAATGCAGGTAAACCCAGAAACGTGGATGGTCGTACCATGTACCTTACGTCTCCGGAGTATTTCGGCACATACGCCAAGCGCTTCATTCAGACCGGAGCGAATATTCTCGGAGGTTGTTGTGGTACAGGACCGGAGCATATTCGAAGCATGCGCAATGCCATCAGCGCATATGCGGGCAAAGCCATACTTCCCGACATTCAAACTCGCGTTTTCGAAAAACCACATGACGTGGAGACAACACCACTCCAGGAAAAATCCCGCCTTGCCAGTCGTCTCGCCACAAAGCATTTCGTGACAATGGTCGAAATCGTCGCACCGAGAGGCGTATCATCAACGCATGAAGTACACAAGGCCCGAAGCATGTTCTTTCATGGTATCGACGCGATCAACATTCCCGATGGTCCGAGAGCGAGCGCTCGTATGTCGGCAATGGCGCTTGCAACCGGGATACAGCGCGAGGTCGGAATTGAAACCGTACTACATTACGCGTGTCGAGATCGCAACGTCATCGGAATACAGTCCGACCTGCTCGGTGCACATGCCTTGGGCTTGCGCAATATTCTCGCGGTCACAGGCGACCCCCCGAAGCTCGGCAATTACCCTGATGCAACGGCGGTGTTCGATGTTGATTCCATAGGTCTTGTAAACATCATCAACCGCCTCAACCATGGACTCGACATCGCGGGCAATCCGATTGGGAACCCGGCTAGCCTGCATATAGGCGTCGCTGCGAACCCGGGTGCGTTGAATCTCGAACAGGAGCTTCGTCGGCTCGATTGGAAAGTGGAAGCCGGTGCGGAGTTCATTGTCACACAGCCGGTGTTCGATCTCGACGTATTCTACAATTTTCTGGATCGAATTAAGCATATACATATCCCACTTATTGCCGGATTGTGGCCGCTCGCCTCTCTGCGCAATGCGGAATTCATGAACAACGAAGTACCCGGCTGCCAAGTACCGGAACACGTCATGGAGCGCATGCGTCGTCATGCGGATTCGCGGGAAGCCGGTCGTACAGAAGGTATTGCCATCGCGCGCGAAACGCTTGCACACATTCGAGCCGATATCGCTGGTGTACAGATTTCCGCACCGTTCGGTCGTATCGAAACTGTCATTGATGTGTTGGCAATATGAGAATTCAGCGCGGTCGACGAATACTTCATATCTCACTGACGCGCTCGGCAATTTTCGTTGCGGCATCGCGGTGATTTCTGAAATTAGCTACTCCTGTTGATTCACAGCTTTTATGTACTCACTTCTCTGTTGTCATTACGCAAACGGAATGCGTTGAACTTCGTCGGCCCTCCGAGCCGTGGGGAATAGAGTTGAGTCATCACGAGGGGTGTTTAACGGATTACATCACCGGATAGTATCCTGAAATATTCTTTGCGGCTTTGCGGCTTTACTTCTTTAAATTTTTTGTGCTGATATCTTTACGTAGCCACGCCATTTGTGTGAGCTGTTTCTCAATGCTGCGAACTCGCCTTCTGAGCGATGGCAGTTGTAGCTTCATCAACAGCGATCTACTCCAAGGATGTCTTGCTGCGTTAGCACGACAAGTGCACATGATGATGCAATCGAATGCACAAACGCGTTTTATAGTGATGCAGGCCTGAAAGCTATTTACTTCGGTTGGGTTTTTCAGTATGTTTGTTGCATGCAGCCTTACGGATCCCCGAAATATCGCCGTCAATCCAAGCTGATGCGTCTGTTGAAAAATCGGACATACACCATCATCTTTTCCGTTGCAACTGTGATGTTACTGTACTTCGCACTGAGTACGAAGGGTTTCGTCAGCAGAATTACTTTGGAAAGGGAACTCGCGAAAAAGCAGGAGCGCGTGATCTCGTTGGAACGTGAAATTCAGAATCTCACCAGGGAAAGAGATTTATTGCGTGACGACGATGCGACCATAGAGCAAGTGGCTCGCGAAGTGCATGGCATGATCAAATCAGGTGAAATCGTTTACCGCGTCATCCCTGCTGGAAAAAAGAAACATAAATGATGTACATCGGTATCGACATCGGGGCAGGCAGCATCAAGGCAGGTCTCGTGGATTCCGAGAACATGGTGCTTGCCAGAGCCGTCGCACCAACACGGGCCGAGTCCACGCTTGATGCGTCTCTGTCGGAATTGTATGGGTGTGTGGATGAATTGCTGGGTAAAGCCGGCGCTACGGTGCATGGTCTCGGTGTCGGCGTGCCGGGTGCAGTTGATCATCTACAAGGCATAGTTTATAATCCACCCAACATGCCCGCGTGGAAGAACGTACCACTGGCTTCTCTGTTGCAAGATCACACCGGTATTGAAACACGCATCGACAACGACGCCAATTGCGCTGCTCTCGGGGAGGGCCATTTCGGTGCCGGTCGCGGATGCGACAACTTCATCGTTCTGACGCTCGGTACGGGAGTTGGTGCGGGTATTGTGCTGAACAGACGCATTCATCACGGTACGCGGGGGTTTGCGGGTGAATTCGGACATATCACAATTGACATGAACGGTCCACGATGTAACTGCGGCAACAGTGGCTGCATAGAAGCGTATATCGGTATTCATCATCTGATGCGTGACGCCCTGCCCCTTCTTGCCTCCGATGCGGATGGACTGTTGAACAGACGTGCTATCGAAGATCCGGATTCGCTTGAACCCCGCGACATTTCGCTCGCTGCAGCGAGAGGGGATGTAACATGCACAGCGGTACTGCGAAGGGCAGGGTCGTTGCTCGGCGTCGCGATCGCGAGCGCAGCCAATCTGCTCGATATCGTGACATTCATCGTCGGTGGTGGAATTTCCGCTGCGGGGGCGGTGTTGTTCGACGGTATTCGCGATAGTACCGCGCATCGCGTGCTGAGCGTACACAGGGAAAATCTCCGCATACTCCCGGCCAAACTCGGAAACGACGCAGGAATACTCGGCGCTGCCACGCTGCTTCGCTGAGACTGCTTCGACATGCAATACTGCGTCACTCGCAGACTACGAAGTTGCACTTCGTCTCAATCGGCGAGTAGCTCGCGATACTGCTATCTCGCAGTCGTTGTGAAAATCAGAAATAATTCATACACTTGAGAATAGGATTTCTTTCAACTGACGGATACTGCCGTCGCCATAGGTGCTACGCCAATATCCGCACTGCATGACAATATCGCACTGCTTATAATTCCAGGCCATTGCATTCAGGTGAGAGAAGTCGTCATCATCGTCGCCACGTAGGCCGTTGTAGCTGAATGTGATGCCGGTTGTTGACTTGAGGACGAACTGCAATACTCAGGCAAGTTGATTCCTGTGCTATCGCGTAACGCCAATGGCGTTTTCGCTGTGTCGTGTCGGCCTCGAGTAGTATCTGTCGAAAATCGGACGCAGTAAGGAATCATCAATGCTCTTTCGTCATGCTTTGGAGTTCACATGAATCTGCTTCTCGTCAACGGATCGGTTAAGGGTATTTGCAGCGGTCAACACTTGCTCCTACTTGCCTTTACTGAAGGAGTGCTCTCAAATGGAAATCACGGGGCCATTCACATACAACTTTGCGACAGAGCGCGATGGGACGCCTACGCCGAACTGATCGACGAAAGCGATACTATTGTTGTCGGATGCGTATTTAACAGAAAGGACGGCTGCGAAACGGTGTTGGAATTTCTGGAATATCTCGTCACTAAGGAACTCACTCCGCTAAAACGTAGCATCGCCTTCATTCTCCTATCCGATGTGGCCGACGATGCCGCTGTCGCACAGCTCGAACGCAAACTTGAGCACAGCGTCGAGGAGCTTGGATGCATCTGTTGTGGAATAGCTGTGCGCCGTCACATGGGCGGGTGGCGCGATCATCCGGCTTGGGTTAGCACGGCAAGCAAGAGCATATATCACGAACTCGGTCGTTTGTACGCTTCGCACGGAAATTTCGACCACGACAGACTGCATCATCTCCCGCTATGCGAAAACGGGACAGGCGTTTCCGCGTCTCTCAGGAAGTTTCTCCTATTCAGCGGACTGCTTCCATTGTACCGGCGAATATGGCCTTTATGATGTAAGCGATTAGGTCTGAGATGCAGGGAATCCACCTGATGTATCCCCTCCTCTCCCGACATGCAGATATGTATAAATTCTCGATTTCGAAAATCAGGGATTCATCTTCGATCTTCGACCTCGTCCCAAGGGATTGCTGCATGCTTTCTGTATGCTCGTATCAAAAAAATTCCGCGTATATAGCGCGTTCGCTTCCACCTTCGCACTCATGAAAGCGGGATGTCACGTTCCTCTCACAGACTCAGAATCAAATCAATTGGAACAGCGAGAGCAACGCCTGTCATTGACAGCTTCAGCGGCCCTGTTCTGGAAGTGCTCGGCTGAAATGATGGTAACTGGGTTTCCTTGTACATGGAAGGTGAAATTTGTTTCGCGAGAAAATACTCGAATCGCACATTCCGAATCAGTACAGCGAACGCATATCGGAGAAACAGATCGTGCCGCAGAGCGTTCCGCTCATTCGTATACGTGTTTATCACCGATCTCCCCTCGAATTCGGTATAAGAGGATGCGGTAAAAAACCTGGTGTATCCAAGACCGCCTTCGCAACGCAGGAAGGCAACATTCACAAACGCACGGCATTCTATTGTTACACATGACGGACCTCCGGTGATAGCCGGATGTAACCCGACGGCCAATGCGTTTCGCTCTCCATCCGCGAGCAGGACATCCTTACCAATTCGCAGGCCGAAGTCAACACCGCCGTATCCCGGATCATGTAATTCAACTCCAATCCATGCGCGGTTACTCTTGTTCCAGATGTATGCTTCTTTTTTCTCGTCGATTTCCTCGGCAGGCTGCTGCAATGGTCGCTCTTCGAGTGACAGTGCCTCCACGTCTACTTGCTCCCACACAACGGATTTTGATAAACTGCCGACAACAGAACCTATGGAAGCACCGGCCAAAGCTCCGACGAGAAGACCCGCCCTGGAGGATGTGGCGACATCCTCATTGTTTCCAATTGCGTCGGTAGCGAGAAACAAAGCGAGCCCAAGTCCCCCGACGCTACCACCGAGAAGAGCGCCTCTCCATGTGTTGTACGTTTCATCCCTTACCACATCGATTTTCAGAATGTGGCTACGGTGTATTGAAAAAGGCTCACTCTCAACCTGTATGAACAGTGAGTCATCGCGATAATCGGTAAAAATTCCGGTAAATGATTGATCAAAGGACACCGGATCTTCGGGAGAATGTAAGGAAAAAGTGATTCGCAGCACATCTCCCTTGTATACGGCATCGCTTTGCGCATACAGCATGGCTGGCGAAAGGCAAAACATACACATGACGGTGCATGCGACTACATGGAGAATCGTATGTAGTGCCACTGTCTTCATTATTTTGCAACTCCAATCACATCGTTTCAAACTCACTGTATATTCGGAATTAACTCGTCGATCAATAATCGGTATGTCCCTTTGCTTTCAGGTTCCGTCCCCAGCTACTAGTGTAATTGCCCTGATCGGATGAGTTAATAATCCGTAAATCATTCCACTTCAGGCGAGGATTATTTCTTTCTTCGAAAAGCAGAAAGGGCACACAGTTTTAATCATAGCAATTTTCGTGCCACCCCCCCCCAAATAACCTCTTTCATATCAATAAGTTAGCGAATACAGCTCAACCACACGCCTCTACTTGAAGCACGTGCCGTAAAACATTGACCCGCAACAAGTTAGCCAAATATTCAATTCACGAAAGTGAATATTATTCACGTCGCTTTCGGGCTGTATTCAGCTAAACTTTTATTTTCTAATACTTTACCCCCCCCGTTCGCATAGTTGCCTTTACGCACAACATTCGTGAATATTACGCACTTTTTGTTATATGTACGGGTGACACGGAGAACCCACTGGAAGGCAATCGATCATGGTCACGTGCCGACTGATCGCGCTTCGCCATAACGCGAGAAGGCATGATACGAAATCCGACGTCAATGCAGACACACAAGGCGATCTTTCAAGCTCGTACCAGGGTTATGGCTTCGCGGAAGCATATCTCTTCCTTACTCATTTCCCACACATGAAGTTCAAGCAAAACACTGGGTAATTGCTGGTTCGTCATATTTCAACATTGTTTTCAACAAAAAGACGGTCAATGTCACACCGTATTTCATCCCGATCTCGAGATGTTCACTCCCCCGGCAAGCGTGGTACAGGGACGCGACAGTTGATCCACAATAGGCGCGATTACAAGGTGCGAGCGCCTAATGAGGACTGGTCGGTACGATATATTTTTGAGGCAACAGGATTGTTATAAGCGATGCCGGAATGACTTGACTCTCTTGTAGTGTTTCGATAATATCCCTGCATCTTGTTGTACACTTTGGAGAGAGGTGCCGATGACGCGATCACTTACACTCGTTTCCTGCTTCCTCTTGTCACTTACGGCATTGTCTTCGGCGCAGCAGGGCGTCTTCAACCCCTTGCCGGTGTTCGACGGCGGCGGGATGCGAATGATGCTGTCGATGAGGGGACAACTGGGGTTTGTTCACCCTACCGAATCTGGGCTGTTCTGGCCTGGTGATGGAGTCTCTGTTAGGAATACCCGCAACCTGTGTTATACTTCGACTCCAGTGTTGGTCGGTAATATTCAGAGAAAAGGTCGGCGTGTTTCGGCTTCTTACTACCGCGACAATTTCATTCCCGGCCCCATTATCGACGGCAAACATGTCGCCAACCCGACGGATCCGATGTTCCGCGCGTATACTGTGAATTGGCAAGGCAGTGATGAGTTGGACTATCTCGAGTGGCCGCTAACGTTAGGCGCTCCGGCGGCCAGTGACGGGACGCCATACTTTTACGGGCCGTCGCAGATGTTTTGGGTGATGAACGATCTCGATACCGCCGCGATGCGGCAGAATAATGGTACCGACCCCATGGGACTTGAAATGCGCTGCCTGCTCTACGAACCCTGGTCCAATCAGGCGAGCGATAACACCATGCTGCTGCAAGTAACCTATATTAACCAAGGCACAGACAGCATTCACGATGCATACGCTGGCTATTTCATGGATGTTGATATTCGAGACGCATTCGCGAATTTTGCGGGGTCGGACTCTTCGCTCGGCATGGTGTACGCGTATTCCGGGCGCATGCGATTTAAGGATAATGGCATGCCGGTCGCCTTCGGCCTTGCCATGCTGCAGACACCAGCGGTAGCAGCACCCGGCGAGAAAGCACGCTGGTTCGAGGGCTGGAAAGCCGATGCACGCAACATTCCCATAACCGCCGCCGTAATGCCGACCAGAGCGCACATGGCCCCGATTAAAGAACCCGAACTCGGCTATGACGTGTTTCAATGGTATAACCTGATGCAGGGACGCGGAATGCTTGTGCATGTAGTCAATCCCATAACCGGCGTTCCCTCCCGCTTCTGGCTTTCGGGCGACCCCGTGCGTGGAACGGGCTGGTTGCCTGAACACGGGATACAGCTTTCGGATGGAAGGAATTTACCGCATGATACTCCAAGAGATGTTCGGGTGATGATCTCCGCTGGACCATTCGATTTCGCTCCCGGCGACACACAGCAAGTAACCTATGCATTCATCGCGGCACGCGGTGCTACTCCTCAAGCCGCAATACACGAATTACGTGATCGCGCCGATTTCCTGCGTGCAATGTTTCTCCATCGTCCACCGGCCACAGCGTATCGAAACAGCGAGATCCATGCACCGGTCACAACATCCGGTGAGAGCCGATTCGATGCCACCGCGCGTTTCGCGGATATTCCCGTAGACCTGCGCGTCGAAGTCACGAATGCCTCCGGCAACATACTTCATGAGACACCGCTCGATCGCACTCCATCGGAGGGGGAATGGACATATCGCACAACAGTGCTTCTCCCCGAAGCCCGTCAGGAGGGAGTGAATATTTCCTTCGTTTCCGAATGGAACGGCGAAACCATGCGTATGCCCGGGCGCGTATCGTTTCCCGTTGGAGGCGACGTAGACCTGGACGGAATTGCGATGCTCGAAGAGGGTGACTATAACGGTCGTGTCGCACCAGAAGAAGAAGCGAAGTGGTTTCCACGTTTTGTCAATCGGTCGCCATACAGTTATAACCTGTATGCGCAGTCCTACTACATGCCTAATGCGCAGTGGCTGCATGTTCCCGAACTCGACGGGCAAAGCATTATCCCGTCCTCCGAACGGCCTTGGACAATATCCATGGGTTACAGCAGCTTGTGGGATCCGGCCGCCATCCAGTCATCGGACAGCATCGCCTACAAGTACGACGTGTACGATCCCGCGTGGAATGTCTGGTGGGAATGCGTCAACTGGATTCCAACGGACAGCACAGCGGAAGATTGGTACGACGTGTTGATGACGCAGGTGCGTGGCGTTTCGGACGAACGTCCTGGCGTACGTCTGGTCGATCTCGCAGCACTGGAGGATACGTGGTATGTGGCCAGCATACACGGCAAACCCGGTTCGCGAACATTGTCACTGCATGACTCCGCTACAGGCATCGTGTATTTCGAGGGACATGCATTGGATAGATTCGCCGGTGCCGCGCCATTGATTGACGGTTTCCGCGTGGTGCACGGTACGATTTCCAAGGACTGGTATACCGCCGAGCTTCCAGCAACGGAAGCGGATTTGTTCGTATTCAATCCCCGTCACGTGCTGCTCGGACGCGGCTGGAGACCAGCGGATGCGCTGTTCGTCTCACAACCCTCCCCCATGCCGCTGAACACGTGGACGTCCGTGCAAATCGATGTTCCCGAAGCTTCCGTTTTGCGTGCCGAAGTGTACAACACGCTCGGACGACGCGTAAGCATTCTCAGCGACGAGTACGTTCAGGCTGGACGACACCTGCTTGTCTGGGACGGTTATTGGAACGATGGACGACCAGCCGACTCGGGCATGTATCTGTTCCGCATCGTCGTCGGTACTAACGAAATCACGCGCAAGATGCTGCTGGTGAGATAGCGGACGCAAACACGCATCGAGATTCATCGAACAGTCATACCGCAGCACAGCCGGCATGTACCATGATATAGAACTGCGCAATTCCTGTGCGATCTCCTGAATACTCCCGTCGGGAAAACGCCGAGGTGAATTTCTCCTCCGGCGAACTCCTCCACGTCGGTTATTCGACTCCGACCCGGATATCCCACGTCGACTGCGGCTTTCATCCGAACCGCAGCCGGGATATGATACAATGCATCACGTGCTACCTGATGAATACTCTATGCATCGGAACGAGATCGAAAGGGTCGCCTTCGATTGGAATTCGAGTGCTGATGAGCAGAATACTACGCATCGCAAAGGCAAAAGAATCAGTGCGATACCCGAGTATGGAAGCTCTCAGAATTTCACGATACGCCGCAGCGTCCGTTGCTCTCCAGCACGGATTTGCACAAGGTAAATGCCGGCAGCCACGGCAGACACATCAATATTCGTCGTGAACGAACCATGCTTACGCGAGTATTGTGTTTTCGACACGACGCGACCAAGAAGATCCGATACGGATATTTCAACGTCAACCACGCTTGCAAGCTCCAATGTTACGGTAATTATCCCTGAAGTCGGATCTGGATACACTTCCGGGACCGAAGGAATCGGGGCCTTTTTCACGCGCGTAACAATCATTTCAATCGGGTCTGAATCGTTGAAACAACCGTCTTCGTTGAACACGCGCACCGTATACCAGCCGTTTGCAACAACGTGCAGCACGCGCCCGGTACGGCCCGGTATTTCCGTGCCATTCCTGAACCACTGGTATGCAAGCGCCTGAGATGCAAACAACGTATCACCATCTCTTTGTACCGTCGGTTTCGGCGGACGACCAAGCACGGTTACTTCGATTTCCGACGAACGACCAGTACATCCGTTAGCATCTTCAACCACAACATAGTACTGACCGGAGTTGCGAAGCACAACCGACTGTCCAATCATGCCGTTGTTCCATTCATAATGGACATAGCCCTGATCAGCAGCGACAACAACACTGTCGCCATCACAGAATCTCGTCGAT